>Ga0208127_1000235_pt1 | contig 28532 bp, 29 predicted proteins | sample ETNtaG_6_FD_185751 | JGI IMG/M metagenome (GOLD analysis project Ga0208127, IMG submission 185751) | Marine microbial and viral communities from oxygen minimum zone, Eastern Pacific Ocean - ETNP201306SV45 (SPAdes) (version 2) | ecosystem: Environmental > Aquatic > Marine > Oceanic ... | reverse complement strand
ACTACAAAGGTAAAAAACCCATCCAAATCCTCCAAAGAACTTTCTAACGCTTCGCCTAGGGTTGCACCGTTTTGCATTTTCCAAGTCAGATAGGCAGCTCCTACCTCGGTATCATTTTCTGTCTCTATATGAACGCCCTCTCTTCTCAACCTTCGGCGTAAAGAGTTGTGATTAGATAGAGATCCATTGTGAACAAGGCATTGATCTAGACCAGTATTGAATGGGTGAGCTCCCATAGTCGTAACAGCAGATTCTGTTGCCATTCGGGTGTGACCGATGCCGTGCCGTCCCGACATCTGCGGAATATTGAACCGTTGGGTTACTTGCTTAGGCAATCCAACTTCCTTGTAAATTTCTAATGACGAGCCGCGGCTCATTATTCGTATTTCTGGATTGAAAGATGCTAAAACTTCTGAGAATTTACTCGTTGCGCTTTCATCTATTATGACTACTGAATGGGTATCGTTAACTTTGGTCTCTACGTTGCAATTCAGATGCTTGCTTAGATAATTTGGTAAAGCCTCAAAATCTGTTTTAGCATTTTCGGATTGTATGGTGAACTTAGATCTGCCAGTTTTTTTATCGGCGTAGATCGCGATCCCTGCACTATCGGGCCCTCTGTCACTCATAGAAATCAGCATGTCACTTAGAAGATTACCGAGATTAGCTTCTAAACTGATATCCTTCAAAAACAATCCTACAATGCCACACATCAACCTGCTCCATTTTTTTAACCAGACCTTGTCCACAACGCAGAACAATGACAAAGACCTTTATAAGCATCTATACAGGAATAACAATTGGCATGAATAAAATTTTCATTTGAGTTAATTAATGCTGATTATTTTTTAATCGATTTAAATGATTTGCCTAATTCAATAAATAGCTTTCGATAGTGTCGTCCATCGCATCTTTCCATGGAGTGTGATGTATCGGTGCCATTGAGCCTGTGATTACAGACTTGTAAGAATTATCTCTAAAGGTCATAATGTTCTTCTTCTTATGCCCTTTCCATTCCTTAAAAACTTTACACGCACCCTCAACATCAAAAGACGGGTAGTCAGTCTCATCGATTAATTCCTTTACATAATCGCCCTGGTACCAAATAGCGTCATAATCATCCTGCCCAGCATCTTCACGAGCTACGCGATCGTTTACATCGCTGATCATAACTTCTTGGGTAGGTAGGTCAATTTTGCCCATGATTACATCCCTCGACCACCAAGCTTGGGCGTCAAACATATTGAAAGTAAACCACTGATCCTGCATTCCTATGTAGTGTATTTTGGGGTTATTAATGAAAGCTACCCCTTTATAAAGATCGGCAGTTGCTAACCTATTTGCGGTTACTAGTCTCAGCTTATCTTCCATGAATGGAAAATAATGCAAATATCCTGTGCATAATACAATTGCATCAATAGGCTTTGACGACCCATCTTTGAAGTAAGCTGTTTGCCCATCAACCTTTGTCAGCAAAGGGACCTCTTCCCAATTTGTGGGCCAGTCATACCCCATGGCAGCAGTTCGATGACTAACTGTTATAGATTTGGCGCCATACTTCCAGCACTGGCTACCAATATCCTCTGCCGAATAACTCGTGCCTATGATGAGCACATCTTTCCCTCGAAATTCTGTTGCGTCACGGAAGTCATGGGCATGTAGGATACGACCTGGAAACCGTTCAAATCCTTCAAAGTTAGGCATATTTGGTGTGCTAAAATGACCCGAACAAACAATTACGTGATCAAAATATCCAACATTTGTTTTTGAAGTGGTTAAATCACATGTTGTTACCGTAAAACCACCATCAGACTGCTCAACATTTTTTACGGCTGTAGAAAATTTAATCCAGTCTCGCACTTCAGTTTTCTTAATTCGGCCCTCAATATAATCAAATAGAACTGATCTGGGAGGGTAGCTTGCAATCTGTTTGCCAAAATGTTCCTCAAAAGAGTAGTCGGCAAACTCTAATCCCTCTTTAGGACCGTTAGACCACAGATATCTATACATAGATCCATGAACTGCCTCACCATATTGATCGAGGCCAGTTCGCCAAGTATAATTCCATAAGCCACCCCAGTTATCTTGTTTCTCGAAGCAAACCACTTCTGGGATTTCATCGCCATTCGCCTTTGCAGTTTGAAAAGCACGGAGCACCGCTAAACCTGATGGGCCAGCACCGATAACAGCAACTCTTTTTTTCATTTTTCATCCCTCTGCAATTTGAAATATTATTGTACACTTGATTGTTTCCTAAGAATGCACGTTTAAGAAAAATTTTCAACTCTCAGGAAATAATATTTAATTTATGGAAAAAAAACTTTATTTTTTACCACTTTTAGTGTTTGAGTGATGGCGTCATACAAGAGGTGTGACTGAAATTTGAGCTAATAGGGAGCTGAAAATGGAGAGTCAAATTGCGGAATTAACCGCACAAGTTGCTGCTTTACAGGGCAGCGCAGGCGTAACAAATACTATGTTCGCTGAAACATTTTATTATCTTACGATCCCGTTAATGATTATTATACACGCCGGATTTTTGGCGTATGAAATGGGGGCGTCACGCGCCAAGAATGTTTTATCATCTGGCGTTAAAAACCTTCTCGCTTTTGCATTTATGATACCAACTTTTTATTTCTTTGGATGGTGGGTGTATTGGGGTTTTCCTACGGGGTTAACTTTCAGCGAAGGTCCAAATGGTATTTCTGGAGCTGCATACGCAAGCGCTATCGCTTGGGGATGGGGCGAGTCTGCCCAGTATATGGGCCCAAATATTGCTGATCAGGCATCTGGTGTCTTCTTTGGGGCATTTGCTTTGTTTGCTGCCACCACAGCATCGATCATGTCGGGCTCGGTAATTGAAAGAATTCAAACCGTTGGATTTGTTATCCTAGCAGTTATTCTGGGGTCATTTGCGTGGGTCGTGGCAGCGGCTTGGGGCTGGCATGCTGACGGATGGATGGTCACACAGTTCGGCGTTCACGATTTCGGAGCTGCAGGGCTAGTTCATGCTGTTGCGGGCTTCTTCGCTCTTGGGGTTCTGATAAATCTTGGCCCAAGGATAGGCAAATTTAATGCTGATGGTTCAGCTAACCATATTGCAGGTCATAATCTCCCACTTACAGTGATTGGTTTGATGTTCATCATTGTAGGCTTTTGGGGTTTCTTGATGGCATGTGTGATCGTACCCGGTGAGGCATGGTCATGGTTCGCTGATAAGCCTTCCACAATTTATGGAACACCTATAACGCTATCGGCTCTCGCCTTCAACATATTGATGGCAATAGCAGGAGGTATCATTGGAGCCTGGGTTATGACAAAAGATCCTTTCTGGATGATGTCAGGTGCCCTTGCCGGAATTATCTCAACGGCGTCTGGTTTGGATATCTATTATCCGGCACTAACCTTCATAATTGCTTTTTCAGCCGGTGTGATTTTAAAATATTGCGCGACTTGGTTAGAACGGCGAGGAATTGATGATGCGGTTGGCGCTGTTACCGTTCACGGTACAATCGGCCTCTACGGTGTTGTATTGCTTGGAGTATTTGCCTCTGGTTTTCCTGCCTTGCAGGGAGATGCTGGCACGGTTCCAACCATCACATTATACGGACAAATAGTTGGTGCGATAGTATTCTTCCTACTTGGCTTTGTTCCAGGATACATAGCTTCATACATCTTAAATATGTTTGGTATGCTCAGGGTTCCTGCAGGAGCAGAAGAAGCAGGGATGGATACCGTAAAGGTTCCAGCACAAGGCTATCCAGAAGGCATTGCGCAATCGGCGCCGCCTGCTGAATAAATTTAAAGAAAGGAAAAAAAATGTTTCCATATAGTGAAGCTTCATGGTCGGTTGTTGATGGCGCGATGTTTATGGGATGGGGTTCGGCTCTTCCTGGCATTGCGACCTTAATAGCTGCAGCCATATGTGTTTTTGTTTTAGTTGTCGGACAAAGCTCGGAAGCGAAGAAATCTTCTAAATTCTAAAATTAATGAGGCCGGGCTTTCTTAGCCCGGTCTCAATTAACCAAACAACTTTTCGCTAAGTTGCAAAATCCAAATATTTAAATTTGTATTTTTTCTTGTTATTTATCTAACGGATACGAGATAATTGATAAAAATCGAGCTGGAAGTTTATCAAGAGTCTCAGGACCGTGCGGCGTATTGGCATCAAAGAATAATGTATCTCCGGGCTGAAGCTTGTATACACCATCGCCATGCCGATAAGTTATTTCACCAGCTAACATATAAATAGTTTCTAAGCCGCCATGCTGAAATGTTTTGAATGTGTCGGTTTCACTAGTAAGTTCAATTAGATACGGCTCGACGATTACTCCGCTATCATTAGATCCTAAGTGACCGAGTAAATTGTACTGGTGTCCCGCTCTAGTTCCTTCTCCCTCAACTTCAACACCTTCGTTTGCTTTGGTATGAATGCATTCACGCTTTTGCTCAAATTGCTTAAAGAAAGCAGTCATTGGAATTGAGAGGGCATTGGATAATGTTTGTAATGTCGAAAGTGAAGGAGACGTATTGCCATTTTCAATTTTTGACAACATGCCAGTAGATAAGCCTGTCATCTTTGATAGATCAGATACCGTTATCTCCATTTGTTTTCGATAGATCCGTATCTGACGCCCAATTGCAACTTCGAGAACGTTTTCTCGATATTCACTCAAAGAGTGAGGGTTTTGTTTTGATACAGAGTTTATTTCCACCTTTGGCATTATGGTCTCTTATTTTTTCTAAAGTATACTTAAGCTTACTTGATTTGTACAAAGCTTAATTTGAAATAAATGCATTATTTTTTAACCTACGTGCCTTTCAAAAAGACCTAAGTTGTTAGATTTTATTTTGGCTTAGCATTAAATTTAAACAAGGCTTGTCCATCAATTTCATAGCCATTTATCATGCTTTTAGCTGTCGTAGAAGTTAGCCAAGTCTCGAGCTTTTTTACTAATTGATATTTTACATGTTTATGAAGACTTGGGTTTATTGGAATGAAAGAGTATTGATTGAATAGAAGCTTATCCCCTTCAAACAAAATTTCTAAATCAGATTTATTTTTGAAGTTTAACCAGCTTGCTCTGTCTGAGAGAATGTATGCACCCAAGCTCGCGCTTACGTTCAATGATGCTCCCATCCCTGACCCGACAGATTTATACCATTCCCCAAATTTGTCTGGGTCGAGACCACTATATCTCCATAAACCAGCTTCCATTTTATGTGTTCCACTATCATCTCCCCTGCTTACAAACGAGGCAGAGTTTTGGCTAATTAAAGTTAATGCCTCAAGAACGCTTTTAGAATTTCTTACAATTGCTGGATCATGTTTGGGTCCAATAATTACGAAATCGTTGTACATAATTTCTCGCCTGTGAAGGCCATATCCATCTGACACAAATTGCTCTTCGGCATTTTTTGAGTGCACTAAAATCGCATCAACATCACCTGCAGCTCCAAGTCGGAGTGCTTGCCCGGTTCCCACCACAAGCAATTTGATGTTCAAGCCAATATCAGACTTAATTTTTGGCAGCAGTACGTCGCTTAAACCAGAATTATTAAATGAAGTGGTTACGGCCAACTTAATATTATCCGCGATAGAAGTTGTCGCCATAACTATAAAAATTGGTACACAAATTAGCTTAAAAAATCGCATCATTCAACTATCTCACCTGCTATAAATTTTTGGGCATTCGGAGACTTTGGTTCAAGAAAAAAAGTCTCGGCTAATTGATTGCTTTCTAAAATTCCTTTATTCAAAAAGAGGATATTTTTTGCCAATCGTTTTGCTTGACCAATATCATGCGTCGACATCATAATAGTTGTTCCGGTTTTTGTGCAACTTTTAAGCAGATTTTCAATCTCAACGGTTGTTTTGCCGTCTAATGACGCGCTGGGTTCATCTAGAAATAACATTTCTGGTTCTGTAATTAATGCTCGCGCAAGCGCTAATTTTTGTTTTTCTCCACCTGATAATCTGGTTGCGGAAAGTTGCATGATTTCTTTTAAACCAATCTTTTCTGCCCACTCAGTGGCTAATTTATGTGCTTTTGAGTTTGAGACTTTTCGAAGTAAAAGTGGGTAAGTCAAGTTTTCAAGAACCGATCTGCGGAGCATGATTGGGGTTTGAAAAACAAACATTTGTTTTTGCATGCTAGAATTATCTGAACAAGACCATTTAATTGAGCCGCGTTTTAGTTTCATAATGCCATGTAAGCTTTTCAAAAGAGTGGTTTTCCCAGATCCATTAGGTCCAAGAATTAAAGAAATATCGCCTTTGTTAACCGTAAGGTCTAGAGGGCCAAGAATGTGTTTTCCATTGAACTCCACGACTAAATTTTCTGCAACTAGAGGGAACATTACCAACGGCCCTCTCTCTCTGTTTTACTAAGCCAATGCGTCGCCAAGTTTAATGCAATAGCAATTAGAATAAGAACAAATCCCAATGCGAGCGCTAATGCAAAATCGCCCTTAGATGTTTCTAGCGCTATTGCTGTCGTTAGTACACGCGTCGCGTTATCTATATTGCCACCCACTATCATAATTGCACCGACTTCTCCTATTGCACGCCCAAACCCCGCCAGGGAAGCTGTTAAAAGTGCTCTGCGGGCATCCCATAATAATGTCTTAATTCTTTGTATGTGAGAGGTATTCATAGAAATCAGCAGGTCATGATATTCTGACCATAATTCTCGTAAAGACTGGTGTGCAATTGAGGTAATCAATGGCGTTATTATGACTATCTGTGCAATAACCATGGCCGCTGTTGTGTACAGTAAGTCCAAAACGCCAAAAGGTCCCGAACGAGATAAAAGTATGTATACTATTAGGCCAACTACTACAGGCGGAAGTCCCATTAGAGCGTTCAGGAGTGCTATTATGAACCGTCTAAATTTAAATCTTTTTACAGCTAGAACTGCTGCAAGTGGCAATGCAAATAATGAACTTATCACCAAGGCTGAAAGTGTAACTTGAAGAGATCTTACGGAGATTTCAATCAAATCTTGGTCTAGAGTGTATATAAGCTGAAACGCCTGTAAGATGCCGTACCATATATCATTCATCGAGGCTTCCATGAATAGCAAATTGATCCAGCCCGGCGTCTTCAGGATCTATTATACGAAATGTTTCTTTTACTCCTGCTTCGGTCAGTTCTCGAGAAACGACCAACAAAGTATTATCGTCATGTTCGTCACAAAGATCAGCCATAGCCTGCAATTCAGTACTTGCTACGGGGAGTGCAAGCTCCTTACTAGGAGCGCCATAGTATGTTACAAAATGATCAGCTAAAAGCTCTTCAAGTTGCGAAACTTCTTGTGAGGTTACCTTTGCAACAGCAACAAAGGTTACTCGCCCTGACGTTTCGAGTCCAAACCATCCATTTGAGAAAGCTTGCTTAGCCTTCCCGTCTAAATCAGCTTCCGACCAGTTTGAAAATTCGAACCCGCCTGAAACGCACCATTCACCGGTGCGAGCAGAGTTACTGTAAACACGCGTATCGCTATCATCGAAATGAATGGCTCTAGCTAATTTCATATTTATTCCTCTAGTAAAGTTGTCAAAGGTATGTTTGACGTCGCTCCATCTTCATCTCGGAGTAACATACCAAAATTATCATCTACTCCCATAAAAACTGAGTTTGAACCTTTCACGTAGGTTTGTTTTTCTCCAATTCCATGTGCAAGACCTCGCCACTCGTTGTGAACCGCTCTTGCCCCATCTGCTTCCCATCTGGTCAGCCAATTCAAAGTATGGCGCGCCCATGCTTCGAGCAATGTCGAGGCGTCAACCTCTGAACATCCCTCAGCGTATAGTGCTGTTTCGTTTGGAGTTTCCCCCATATTTTCGGATGCTGGCCATAAGTCTAGTTCCAAGCCAACGCAAAGCCAATCTGGTATATCAGCCGGATCCTGATGGTTTGCTGACACCCTTAATTTCCCACATCGAGCTCCATTAATTAAAATAGCACCACTCCATAGCAAGTGAACAGCAACTTCAGGGGGAGCTAGAGCCCCCAAAGCATTTTGAAAGCCAATACCGCATATTGGCATCATTATCATTGCTTGGCTGAGGGAAACTTCTGGAGTAAAAACAAAAGTGGCTCTGAGAGCCTCATGACTCAGATTATAGACCACAAGACCAGCCTCGACCCCTTGGATTGCCTTGCTTTTAGCTACCTCAAATGGGTCATGGCCAGGTTCGTCCAGTTGGTACCCATGCATTAGCGGGGGAAACACTAAAGACATTGTCAAGCTTGCCCTTGTTCGATCATGGATTTCGCTAACTCATTAAAAACGTTAGCTTGTAGGGAGCCTGGGTCAGACACTACTATTGGGACCCCACCATCAGAAGCCGTTCTTATGTCAAGATGTAGCGGCACCTCCGCAAGTATGGGAACGCCTATTTTTTCAGCTTCTTTGCGCACGCCACCATGTCCAAACACGTGTTCTTCATGCCCACACTTAGGACATATGTGAGTAGACATATTTTCAATCATACCATGAATTGGAACGTTGAGTTGGTTGAACATATCGATACCTTTTCTGGCATCAATGAGCGCAACGTCTTGAGGAGTAGAAACGATTATCGCTCCGCTTACTTCTGTTTTCTGGGCAAGGGTCATTTGCACATCACCAGTTCCTGGTGGCAAGTCGACAATTAAAACATCTAAAGCCCCCCACTGAACCTGCATCATCATTTGCTGAAGTGCCCCCATTAACATTGGACCGCGCCATACAACTGCCTGGTCCTCATTTGTCATGAGGCCGATTGACATCATAGTAACACCGTGGTTCCTGAGTGGGAGAATAGTCTTTCCATCAGGACTGGAAGGCCGTCCGGAAACTCCAAGCATTCTTGGTTGGGATGGCCCATAAACATCGGCATCTAGCAGGCCAACGCGTCTGCCTTGGGCTGCTAGAGCGCAGGCAAGATTAGAGCTTACAGTAGATTTGCCGACGCCGCCTTTTCCTGACGCTACTGCTAAAACGCGATCTACCCCAGGTATTTTTTCTGGACCCTTCGGTTCCGACTTTTTGTTTGGCTTCAAGTCAGGAGGAGCTTTTTGTGAAGCATGTGCCGTTAGCACTATAGAAACTTCGCTGGCCCCGAGTTTTTTAATTTCAACTTCAGACGCGTCCTTTATTTTGGAGTATTCGTCGGCAAGCGCCTGATCAATTTCTAAAACAAAACGCACATCTTTTTCACCAACATCCAGAGCTCGCACTTCTCCGCCAGTTACGATATCCTGACCCTTGGGGCCCTGAATGGTCTTTAATGCCTCGATAACACTTTCTCTGGTAAGAGCCACTTTCTAATCTCCATTTTTAATTGTGCCGGAAACTGTATGCTCCATCCCAATATCTTTAATAGTAATTTTGGCCTCTACTATATATTCACCATTATTTGCATCGCGCAATGCATCTTCTATGGCTTTTTGAGAGGTTACTCCCACCTGCTTCAAAAATTTACGCATTGACATATTAAAATCATCGTTCATCTTATTCTCCCAAATTACTCGCTCTTAAATTCGAATACCAATCTTAAACTTAGCCAATTACAGCCATTTAAGGTTTTCATGCGAATAGTAAAATATATATGCTCTGTTATTTTGCTGGTTACAAGCCTCAGCTATTCAAATGCCGAGGAACGAATTGTCACAATAAGCGCCCCGAATTCATTGATTGCCTCCGGGTTTTTTGATTATATTATTCCTCGCTTCAAGTTAAAAACTCAAATATCGGTTGAATTAGTTCCCGACCCCGCAATGATCGCAATTTCGAAAAGTTCAGGTCGGGCGTTTCTTCAGATGGGTGATATCGTATTTAAAATTGATATTCTTGAAGAAAATGATTACTCACAGAGGTTTTTTAAATGGTTAAAAAGCGACGTTGGAAAGAAAACAATTGCATCTATTCAAGAAAATGATGAGCCCGTTTTTGTTTCATTAGAAATTGAAGAAGTAGCGACAAGGCAAGTTAGACTTTCTGGTGATGCAAAACTAGGCTTAAAGCAATCTCAGCAAAAGTGCGCGCGGTGTCATGTTGTCGAAAAAGGCCGTAAAAACTCTATTGGATCAACGCCGTCATTCTTTGCTCTAAGAACTTTTGATGATTGGGATTTGAGGTTCAGTGGTTTTTATCTACTTCGGCCTCATCCAGCATTTACAATAATACCCGACGTGACTGAACCATTCGATGATAGTAGACCGGCGCCAATTGTGCCGATCGAATTAAATCTAAATGAACTCCAGGCGATAATTGCATATGTGCAAAATATCCCTCCCGCAGATTTAGGTGAACCTGTAAAACATCAGTGATCTTTGCGCTTTGAAAGGTAATCTTCTGTTGTCCGCACTCTTGGGCGCTCACCGCCGGCAAACGGGTTATTGTCCGAATGGTACTGGGCATTAATCCGACAATCATCACACATCTGAATTAGTTTTGTTGCATCTGAATTTGAAAACATTGAGTGCTTTCCTGCAAGCTTATCAATTATGCGCTCGACGGATGATTTCACCCCAAACAAGCTGCCGCACTCTATACAAGCAAACGGCTCTTCTTCCTTCAGAATGGTTTGCTCCAGAGCGGCGTTTGATAGATTAAGGCGTTTTTCATAAGAGATTGCGTTTTCAGGACAAATATTTGAGCATAATCCGCACTGTAAACATGCATCTTCTTGAAATCGAAGTTGTGGTAAGTCTGGGTTTTCTCCCAAAGCTCCAGAAGGACATAGAGAGACACAAGATAAACAAAGAGTGCAACTGTCATTATCAACAAGAACGGCGCCGTACGGTGCATGATCGGGTAAGGGCAAAATTTCTTTTTCTGGGTTTAATGTTTTGGACGCTACCCTCGTAACTTGCCGCCTGCTTCCCATTGGTTTGCTTAGTTGAGTTTTATTAGCTCGCTTAGCCAGCCCCTCAAATATATTGGAGAGTTCTAATGGATCGTTTACCTCAACTACTCGAAGGGCGTTCTCAAATATAGCATTTGCTATTTCTGCTTCGCCTAAAATTGTGTCTGTATCAGATTTTGGACCTGTTAGTAGAAATACTTCTTCAAAGCCGGACGCATGTGCTGCTAGAGCTTCAGCATGACCAAATGTGGCGATCGCATCTAATTGCATCGGAATTACGTTTGACGGAAGACCGTCTCCGTATCTGGCCGAGAAAGAAATCAATTCTCTTCCATGGTCATCGTGAACTAAAAGAAAAGGATTTTTTCCACCCGCGCCTTTATAATATTTTTGGATCACATCCAGCCGAGCTAAAATCCATGAAATTGGTCCTGGCTCATACTCAATAGCCCCAGATGGACAAACAGCAGCGCAAGCTCCGCATCCAGCACAAATGCCTGGGTCAATGGTCACGGTTTCACCACTGGAAAGAATAGCTCCCGTTGGACAAACGTTTATGCAGTTAGAACAAGCAGGTTTCTCGGCTCGACTGTGCGCGCAGACAGAAGCCTCGTATTTGATGTATAAACTTTTTTCAAATGTCCCCTGCAGCTGTGATGCATTTAGAATTGCTGAAGTGAATTTGGTTTTTTGACCAACGTCTGCACGAATATAGCCATCTCTTTTCTCCGAAGCTGGAAACAATGCATCATCTTTGGAAAAGTCTAATATTATATCGCAGGATGATGTTGCTCCATCTTGTGCGTGTGTCCATTTGAAGGGTCCGCGCCCAGAAGGAACTAATTCCTGCAAGTTATCAAAAACAATGGTAAAATTTCCAAAACTACCTTTCGCGTTCTTGATCTTGCCAAGCACTACGTCGAAACCATTAACATTTAAAATTTCATCGCCATCTTTGGGATCAAGCAATGCAGTAACAGATAAAGTTTCTTGTAAAATTTGAGCAGCTTCAAGAACCGATTCACAATCACCAAAGATCAAGCACCGACCTTGCGATGTAACGTCTTTTGCCTTCTGGATGGGTTTTTCCATCAATGCTTCAGCTGTCAGAGCGGCCATTTTTGGCACCACTGTTCTCTTATCTACGGTCCAGCCAGCCCTATCTCTTATGTCAAATACTATCGGTGAGTCTTTATCGATGTTGCCTGCAATTTCATCAAAAATACTAGATTGTTGTTCACAGCAAATAGCTGTGTCACCCGATTGAATAGCTTTCTCAACTATGTCTAAATTTTTAATGCATAATTCAGAGTATACCTTTGAGCATTTTAGGCCAGTTGCGTCTGCTAAGGCTGTACTGTCTACTTTTTGCGATCCTTCGCAATCGCAAAGAAGCAGTTTTTCAATTTTATCAACCAATTTTTCAATCCCTTGCTTAACGTTCTGGTAATTTCTCTGGAAAGATACAAAACACTTGGCTATTCGATTTTTATGGGGAGAAAGTAGCCTTTTCCGTTGAATTTACCAGCTCAAAAATTTTTTACAAATTCCGGATCAAATAAAAATTAAGAAAATGTTCTTTTTATGGATTTAAAAAATTGACAGATGAGTATTATGGGGGTTACTCTTTTTTTAGGGACAATAATCAGTTCGCAATTAGGAATAGAAACACTTAAAGGTAGTGGAGGACCTGAGTGTACTACAACCCAAAGCGATACCAATCCATGCCAGTTGGAGTGGTGGTAAGGAAGACACCAGGAGTGACCAAATGGTCTGAATGGTCATGGGCAGTTAGTGCTGTGCTTCCTGGTGCCGGACCGGCAGAAAATCGTATCTTGAGAACTGAGGGAGATTCCACTGAATACCACTTTTCCACAGTAAATATTGAACTCCACGGTGCTGAAACAGAAGCCTATATGACTGGCCTCGCCTCCAAAATTCCAAGTGTTTATGTTGTCCTGAGAGAGCAAGCCGGAGCTGAAATTCCTCTGGAAGTTTTGCTCGTCACGGCTTCTCCATACGAAGCTCAAGATTATACTGATAGTGGTGAAGAAATTGTTGAAAAGGTGCCGATGCCGGTTGGTTTAATCGCATGGGTTCGAGATTTCATAGAGAATCATCACGTCGAAGAAGCGTTTGTAAAACGCAAAAGAGATAAAAAAAGGGTAGACATTCACCAAGATGGAATTGGTGATCCTCGGATTGAACAGATATCTGATGTTTATCGCGCCCCTTCCTCAAGAAAAGTGGGGTTCATCCAATGAGTGATTTTTGGAGCAGACGCAAATCAGCTGTAAAAGAAGAGATTGAAGAGGAAAGACGTCAGGCGGAGATAAAGCGAGCTTCGGAGCTCCAGGACGAGCTTGATGTAAAAACTGATGAAGAGGTTCTTAAAGAGCTTGGTCTGCCAGATCCTGATACACTCGAGCCGGGTGATGATTTTAAGGTCTTCATGAAAGAAGTTGTTCCTGAGCGTCTCAGGAGAAGGGCGTTGAAGAAACTTTGGCTATCTAATCCCTTGCTGGCAAATGTAGATGGTCTGGTTGATTACGGAGAAGATTTCACAGATGCGGCCGTTGGAGCTGGTTTTGTTGAGACAACCTATCAGGTTGGTAAAGGTATGTTGAAGCACATCGAGGAGTTGGCTCGAAAAGAGCAAGAAAAGCAGAATGATAAGCTTCCCGAAGTCGCAGATGATGAGCTATTAGCTGAGGCTTCACGAGAAACTGAGGAAGCCGAAAACGTAGAGGTCAGCGAAGATCCAAGCATTAATGACCGGTCAGAGCTGCCACTTGAGTCGAATGCGCAAATTTCCGACCAAGAGATAATTGAAAGTTCTGAGGCTTCCGTTTTCATCGAAGAGGAGCAGGTCATCCCTGTGCGTCGCCAGCGAATGAAATTTGATTATGGCGGAGCGGCGGCGTGAGCAGGCAGGATAGACTAGAAATGGACGAAAGAATGGACCTGAAACAGAAGTCGGATGTCTCTCAAGAAGATCGTAGTAGAGCTGATATGTATAATTTTCTTGGGCTTGTTTTGGCTCGCCCTGCCGACGAAATTCTACTGGAGCAAATGTCGCAACTCAGTGGTGATCAATCCGAGTTAGGCAAGGCCGTCGAAACCCTCAAGCGGGTTTCCAAGGTTTCCAAGCCTAACTCAGTGGAAATTGAATTCAATAAACTGTTCATCGGAGTTGGCCGTGGTGAACTTTTGCCGTATGCGAGTTACTATTTAACAGGCTTTTTGAATGAGAAGCCCTTAGCTGCTCTAAGGCGAGATATGGTTAATTTGGGCCTTTCCCGCGCAAGTAATGTTTATGAGCCAGAAGATAATATCGCTAGCTTGATGGAAATGATGGCTGCTCTAATTGTTGGGCGCTTTGGTTCGCCTGTCTCATTAGGCAAGCAATTGAAGTTTTTCGATAAACATATTCGTCCATGGGCAGGACATTTTTTTACAGATTTGGAAGCAGCGGAGTCCTCTATTTTGTATGCGTCTGTCGGTTCAGTCGGCAGGCTATTCATGGAAATAGAGGTTGAAGCGTTTCGAATGAGTGCGGAGAAATCTGCGTAATGTGATTTTTGATCACGTAACCATGTGGCCCTTGGCCGCAATAACAAGAGGGGAGGAGAACTCTCATGACTAAGAAGAACGACACGGATGGAACAAGCCGTCGAGATTTTCTCAAGTTAGCTGGGGCTGGTGCTCCGGTTGCAACCGTTGCTTTAGCCGCATCAAGTTCAGTGGCAAATGCAGCTAATGATCCTGATTTAAGCAAAACATTAATTCAGGATACTGAGCACACGCGTGCTTATCTAGACTCTATTCGGTTTTGATACTGAATTTGAAACCGCTATCGACAACTGGTTGCGTGACGCCCGACAGTTGATAGTAAATGTTAGTACTTAGGGCCAAATGGTCCAAGGGAGGAAAAAATGCTTAGGAAAAAGACCAACGGGGTTGCGCGACGCTCCCAAAGGACAAGTATCCTTTCAGAAGTAGCCAATAAATCTGTAGATAGACGTGATTTTTTACGTGGTTCAGGTTTGGCAATCGGAGGATTGACAGCAATAGCCGCAACAGGTGGCGCTGTTACTCAGGCTGCAGCAGCATCAGCTGCTAATCAGTCGGTAGAAACTATAAAGTCAGTGTGTACTCACTGTTCGGTAGGCTGCACGGTTGTAGCTGAAGTGCAGGATGGAGTTTGGACTGGCCAAGAGCCTGGCTGGGACAGTCCATTCAATTTGGGCGCACATTGTGCCAAGGGCGCTGCTGTAAGAGAGCATGCGCACGGCGAAAGAAGACTCAAATATCCTATGAAAAAAGAGGGTGGCGAGTGGATTAGAATCAGCTGGGAACAGGCCATAGATGAAATTGGCGACGGCATGATGAAGATCCGTCAAGAAAGTGGCCCAGATAGTGTTTATTGGCTAGGTTCTGCAAAGGTAAATAACGAACAAGCCTATCTATTCAGAAAATTTGCCGCTTATTGGGGTACAAATAACGTAGACCACCAGGCGCGAATTTGTCACTCAACAACAGTTGCCGGTGTTGCAAACACATGGGGCTACGGCGCCATGACCAATTCCTACAATGACATTCACAATTCACGTGCAATTTTCATTATAGGCGGTAATCCGGCAGAAGCACATCCTGTTTCATTGCTCCATGTAATGAAGGCGAAGGAACAAAATAATGCACCTCTGATTGTTTGTGACCCAAGGTTCACAAGAACGGCAGCCCACGCTGACGAGTATGTTCGCTTCAGACCTGGATCAGACGTAGCGCTTATTTGGGGCATTTTGTGGCATATTTTCGAAAACGGTTGGGAAGATAAGGAATTTATCCGAACACGCGTTTGGGGTATGGACCAAATCAAGGAAGAGGTTGCTAAGTGGACACCTGAGGAAGTTGAAAGAGTCACGGGTACTCCGGGTTCTCAGCTTAAGCGTGTTGCTAGAACTATGGCAAACAATCGCCCTGGAACAGTTATCTGGTGTATGGGCGGAACGCAGCATACGAATGGTAACAACAATACGCGTGCATACTGTGTGCTTCAGTTAGCATTAGGAAACATGGGTACAACCGGAGGTGGTACTAACATTTTCCGAGGTCACGATAACGTGCAAGGTGCAACTGATTTAGGTATTTTATCTCATACATTGCCAGGCTATTATGGTTTGTCTAAGGGCGCCTGGGGTCATTGGGCTCGCGTTTGGGGTGAAGATTTCGATTGGCTGTCTAATCAATTTGCTACGGTTAAAGGAGCAGATGGTAAGGACAAAAACCTAATGAACCTTACCGGAATTCCAGTTTCGCGCTGGATAGACGGCGTTCTAGAAGATCCAAATAATATGGATAACCCTGACCGTGTACGTGCGATGGTTCTTTGGGGCCACGCTCCGAACTCTCAAACACGAATGACTGAAATGAAAACGGCAATGGAAAAACTAGACATGCTAGTTGTTATTGATCCATATCCTACCGTTTCAGCTGTTTTGAGTGATCGAACTGATGGGGTATACTTGCTTCCTGCATGTACTCAATTCGAAACTTATGGTTCAGTGACTGCCTCTAACCGTTCAATTCAATGGCGTGATAAAGTTGTCGATCCATTATTTGAAAGTAAGACAGACCATGAAATCATAGGTTTGTTTGCTAAAAAGTTTGGTTTTCATGATAGATTTTTCAGAAATATCAAGATTGAGGCCGACGGGGTTACACCTAATATAGAGGATACCCTCCGCGAGATTAACAGCGGTATGTGGACTATCGGGTATACAGGGCAATCTCCAGAGCGTTTGAAATTGCATATGGAGAACCAGCATACATTCGACCGTACAACGCTTCGTGCGAATGGTGGCCCAGCAGATGGTGATTATTATGGACTTCCATGGCCGAGCTGGGGAACTCCTGAGATGAACCATCCCGGAACTCCAAACCTCTACGACATGAGTAAACCTGTAGCTGAAGGTGGATTGACCTTTAGAGCACGTTTCGGTGTCGAACGAGATGGTGATAATCTTCTGGCTGAAGGTGTTTCAAACCCGGGAGCAGAACTACAAGATGGTTATCCTGAATTCACAATGCAGATGCTAATGGATTTAGGTTGGGATGGCGATTTAACTGCGGACGAACGCGCTGCAATCGACGCCGTTGCTGGGCCAAAGACAAACTGGAAGACAGATTTGTCCGGTGGTATCCAGAGGGTTGCCATCAAGCATGGTTGTGCTCCGTTTGGAAATGCGAAAGCTAGAGCCGTTGTCTGGACTTTCCCGGATCCTGTTCCTCTGCATAGAGAACCTCTCTATACAAACAGACGGGATCTCGTGGAAGATTATCCAACTTATGAAGATCGTAAGTTTTACAGACTTCCTACTCTTTATGCTTCAATTCAAAAGCAGGACTTTAGTAAGGAATATCCTATGATACTAACGTCAGGTAGACTGGTTGAGTATGAAGGTGGGGGTGATGAAACGCGGTCTAATCCATGGTTGGCTGAGCTTCAACAGGATATGTTCGTTGAAATAAACCCTCGGGACGCCAATAATTTGGGGGTCCGCGATGGTGCTCAGGTTTGGGTTGAAGGTCCTGAAGGCGCGAAAGTCAAGGTTATGGCCATGATTACAAATCGCGTCGGCGAAGGGGTCGCGTTCATGCCGTTCCATTTTGGAGGACACTTCCAGGGTGAGGACTTGCGTGAAAAGTATCCAAAAGGTGCAGATCCATACGTACTTGGTGAGAGCTCAAATACTGCTCAAACTTATGGCTATGACTCTGTTACTCAAATGCAAGAAACCAAAGCAACGCTTTGTAAAATCTGGTCAGCGTAGGGAGGATAAGATATGGCAAGAGCTAAGTTTTTATGTGATGCCGAGCGCTGCATCGAGTGTAATGCTTGTGTAACTGCTTGTAAGAATGAGCACGAGGTACCATGGGGTATTAACCGCCGAAGGGTGGTTACTATTCAAGATGGTAATCCTGGCGAGCGTTCTATTTCAGTTGCATGTATGCATTGTTCCGATGCTCCGTGTATGGCTGTATGTCCGGTGGACTGCTTTTATCAAAATGAAGAAGGTGTTGTATTACATTCCAAGGATTTGTGTATTGGATGTGGATACTGCTTCTACGCCTGTCCATTTGGAGCTCCGCAATTTCCTCAAGCAGGAAATTTTGGGTCTCGTGGTAAAATGGATAAGTGTACCTTCTGTGCTGGCGGTCCAGAAGAGAATCATTCGACAGCGGAGTTCTCTAAATATGGTCGTAACAGAATTGCAGAAGGTAAACTTCCGGTTTGTGCCGAAATGTGTGCTACCAAAGCGCTACTTGCAGGAGATGGCGATATCGTCGCTTCTGTATATCGTGAACGAGTAGTCGCACGTGGTTTTGGCTCAGGTGCTTGGGGCTGGGGTACAGCTTACGAGCAAAAAGGCGGCTAAATATATCTAAACATTTAGAGGGCAGGCGGAGTAAGTCTGCCCTTTTATATTTTTTCAGCTAATTCATTTTAGGGTGAGGTAAATATGCGTTCTGTATTGAGTTTCATATTGGTATTTTTTCTGGCGTTTCCATTGGTTGCACAGGAACAAAAAGTTGATAGATCTTCCACAGGCGGTGCACAAACGTTAGAAGATATAATGGCGAGGCAAAAGGGATTGTCTGTAGATGACAACGATCGTCGAAACAGTACCGGTGGACCCGGCTCTGCTAAGGGAATAACAGATCAACTGGGTACCTTGGGCGGTGCATCTGATCCAGAATTATGGAGAGCTATACGATATGGATCCGCAAATGCGCAAAGTGCTTCTAACGGTGATTTGGGACCTGTATTAATTCAAAGTGCTGGCATGCCTTGGTGGAAATTTAGAGAGGGTCCATTACGCACGTATGGCGGCTTTCTACTCCTTGGCACTATAGCAGCGCTTTTACTATTTTATCTCGGTAGAGGCCGGATACCTGTAGACGGTGGTATGGCTGGCACGACGATTACAAGATTTAAAGCCTTTGAGAGGTTTGCACATTGGCTGCTTGCAGGCTCCTTCATACTTTTAGGCGTGACTGGCTTATTAAGTTTGTTTGGGCGGGCTATATTGCTACCTTATTTTGGTAAAGAGCTAAATTCAGTTGTTTTAATTGCCTCTAAGTGGGTGCATAACAACGTTTCCTGGGCCTTTATGATAGCTCTGGTGATAGTTTTTGTGTTGTGGGTATATCACAATATTCCAAATAGAACTGACCTGGTGTGGATAAAACAGGGTGGTGGGATCTTTAGTGATGCACACCCGCCAGCAAGAAAATTTAATTTTGGTCAAAAAATTATATTTTGGGGGGTTATTGTGCTTGGCGCCTCTGTGTCTGCCTCTGGTCTTTCGCTATTATTTCCATTTGAAATACCGATGTTTGCAAAAACGTTTGCTATTCTAAATGATACTGGATTACCGCAAGCGTTTGGCTTAGGTACCTTGCAAACTGAGATGTCTCCACAGCAAGAAATGCAATTAGCGCAAGCTTGGCATGCAATTGTATCATTTGTAATGATGGCGATGATTATAGCCCATATTTATATTGGTTCGGTTGGTATGGAAGGTGCTTACAGCGCTATGGGTAATGGAGAAGTTGACGAGAAATGGGCCCATCAGCATCACTCAATTTGGTATGATGAGGTAACGGGTAAGATTTCAACAAAAGAGCCTGCTGAATAGGTCCAGGTTGTTTAAATGGTATTAGCTTGAGTAGGTAAAAATGAAGGTAATGTTAATAGGGTTCGCGGCTACAATACTAATAGCTTTTGCAGCTGACGAATTGTTGTCAAACAGTGGTTTCTCCACACCTGAAGTATATTCGGGACCTGCGGTACGTTTAGATTAGAATACACTAATTCAATGGCCGTATCACTTTTGGGGAGCTAGGCGAATTGCGTCTTCCAATCTGTCGTCTCCCCAAAATATCTCGTTTGAAAAAGAAAAACTTGGCACTCCGAAAATGCCAAAGTCTAAAGCTTTCTTAGTATTCTCTATGTACCGCTCTTCCATTGTGTCTGCTAAAGCAATTGTTTCTTGTAAATCCAAGCCTAATTTTTTGAGCGTTACCTCAAGGTTTTGTTTCGAACCAGCTTCGTTTCCGTTTAAAAACCATTCCTCATAAGTAAACTTGAAGTAGTCCAAGTACAGTCCTTTGTCGTTCATAACTATCCCGACTAAATTTGCTCGATCAAACTCTTTTAAAGGATACGGCGCGGGCACTTTTGGAACGGGCACTTTGTACAGAGACGCTCTTCTCTCTATATCCCGCCACATATAATCTACCTTTGTTTTTTTAGAGGGAGGAAACGGAATATTGTCCATACTTTTCATTATTTGTCTGATGCTTATAGGAATAATCGAAAGATTGATATCTTCTTCTTTGACAACTTCTTTTATACGCATCGCAGTTAAGTAAGAATATGTGCTGCCAATTGACAACCACGCCGTTAATTTTCTAGCCATACAGTAACCTCCGGTTTAGTTGTTTTAAATACACAGCATCAGTGTCTCAGAGACAAGCATTTTGTAATCAAAGGTTTCTATTTTAAAGTCTCTTGGAATATTTTGGGAGCGCCTATACAAGCTGTTTCATTCATACCTAATTAACTTTAATTTTTTTGGTCTTGCTTGTTTTATTTAGACATGTCTAATTGCTGCAGGAATGGAGGATAAATGCATTTACTCGTTTTACAGCATGCGCGGATTGAGCACCCGGGAATATTTCAGAAGTTTCTTAAAGAGGATGGTCACAGTTGGGAAGTCGTTCATCTTGATGAGGGTCAAGACATTCCTTCGATAGATAGCTTCGATGGTTTGTGGGTATTGGGTGGGCCAATGGATGTATGGCAAGAACAGGATTACCCGTGGCTTAAAAAGGAAAAAGCTTTTATTAAAATGGCGGTTGAGGAAAAGGGCATACCGTTCCTTGGCTTGTGCTTGGGTCATCAATTATTAGCTGAATCTCTTGGTGGTGTTGTTGGTAAGTCAGAAACTGCTGAGGTCGGTGTCATGGAGGTTCAACTGACCGAAGATGGAGCTACCGGAATTTTATTCGATGGTATACCCGAAAAAATATCCTGCCTCCAATGGCATGGTGCTGAAATAAAGAAACTTCCAGCGGGTGCGAAAGTGCTTGCGACGTCTAAAGATTGTGCAGTTCAAGCGATGAGTTGGGGTCCTAGAGCCTATTCGATGCAGTTTCACGTGGAAATCGAGCATTCTACAATTGCCGACTGGGCAACTATTTCTGAATATGCCGACAGTTTGAAAGCAGCCCTAGGCCCCAGCGGTCAGGAAAAACTTGAGAAAGATTGCGCGGTCCATATGAATGATTTTAATACGATGGCAGAACGTCTCTATCTTAATTGGCTCCAGACTTCTGCACACGTTTAAGCCTTAGTTCTAAATTTAGGCTGCTGCAGCTCGTGTTAAAGATAATCTAACTGTTTCTAAATGCTCTTTCATACTGTTAGCCGCTGCCTCAGGCTCGCGTCTATATAGGGCTTCGAGTATTTTACGATGTTGTTTATTATATTGATCAATTACGGTCGGATTGAGTGTTAGTCCGCGCATTCTTTTCCAGTCAGTTTGCCCTCTCACTGAGTTGATTTGGTCAATAATCCAAATTAATAAAACGTTCCGTGTACATTGTACGAGCGTATGATGAAATTCTGTATCTGCTGCTGAAAATTCTAAAGTATCATGCAGGCTTGATTCCATTTTGTCACAAAGCAAAGTTAATTTGTCGAAATCTTCCCGCCTACCATGTAGTACTGCAAGACGGCAAATGTGCGGTTCTAAAGCAAAACGTGCATCTATCAATTCTAATGGATTCGCTGATTGGATCGCGTTTGGTGTGGATGCTTTTCCGTCAAAAGTTACATATGTACCACTACCATGTTTAATTTCAACTAGTCCGTTTTCCATTAATTTTGTCAGTGCTTCTCGTACTGTGCCTCGGGAAACGCCATAAGTATCCGCCATATCTCGCTCTGTTGGAAGTTTGTCATTGCGAACGTATTGACCAAGATTAATCTCGCTTCGCAATAGAGAAGCAAGATCAGCTGCATTTAGCTTTTTTTTATTTTCCGTCGTCACAACCATTATTTGCTCCAATTCTGGACCAATCTACACAAATTTGAAAAATAAATCAAGTATTGGAATAAAAAAGGTTGACTTTTGGTTCACAATTCACAAAAAATATCATGGGATAAGTTTTCCAAATAGTGCGAAGTCAGTTGTTCGCTTGAATTAGAAGGGGAGTAGGTTTTATGGCATTTCCAACGCATGCGGATTATTTAATTATTGGGGCCGGTATACATGGTCTCTCAACTGCCTGGCGTTTGGCAGAGCGTTTGAGTTCCAAAGGTGAAGCTGTCGAAGGACGGATAATCGTTTTAGATAAGTCAGGAATTGCTTCTGGAGCTTCTGGGATTGCATGTGGCGTTGTGCGAAACAATTACTATCAGCCAGCAATGCGTCGGTTGATGGCTCACTCCGTAGATGTCTGGGAAAGTGATCCAAAAGGTCTTAGCTATCACCCAGTAGGTTACATGCAGATCTCGTGTGAATCTATGCGTGAGGATGTGGCCTCAATTTATGAGCAGCAGAAGGCCATTGGGTATGAAAGTGTTTTTATAGAAGGTGCAAGTGCCTCAGACGCGTACATGAAAGATATGTTTAACGATTGGCAGGCACAGAATATTACGTCTGTTCTGCATGAAAAAAGAGGCGGCTATTCTAACAACACTAAATCGATGTATGGGTTGGCCAAAAAAGTTGAAGACCGGGGGGTACGCATCATTTCTGGAGTCGAGGTGAAAGGCCTGAATACCGAAAGTGGTTCTTCAAGCATAAAGTCAGTTGATACTTCGCATGGAATAGTATCGTGTGACAAACTCGTAGTTGCTCCAGGTCCCTGGGCGCGTGACTTTTGGGAAATGTTGGGCATGCCGAAAAAGATCAGTCTGAAGGATCTATCTGGTGAAATGCATCATGATATCGATATGTGGCGGTTCTGGCAACTTGAAGAGGGCGTTCTGCAATTACCACCAGAGGTTTTGCAGACGAATGATGGCAAAACCCCGCCAGTGGTGCATGTAGATACAGATGCACCCTTACACTCTTGTGTTGATGGGTCGCTAATTTCAGATGAAATGTGGGGGATTTATTACAAGCCTGATTGGCACTTCAACGGCATTCAGGGTGGGGCCTCTCCATACAAAGTCGATACGGAGGTAGATAAAGTGGCTATTGATCCATACGGCCCCTCATCACCGGAGTTTGTTGCCTCTGACGGATTTGCACATATGTGGGTATCTGCACTCGCTCATTGTCATAAAAGATTTGAAGGCATGATGGGTAAATACCATAGGGAAGCATCTGGCGGTATTGGCTGCTTTACCGCCGATAGTTTCCCTGTTTTTGATCACTTTCATGACAATGCAACTTTAATCGCTGACAGCAATCATGGATGGAAGATGATCGGAGTTGGTCACCTTATAGCTGACGAGTTATTGGGCGAGAGCCAAGAACTTCTCGAACCCTTTAGGTTTGATCGTTTTGAGAAGGGTAATCTTCACCCTGTATCGAATAGTCCATATCCTTGGAGCTAAGATGCGTAAGAAGATAACATAAATTCGAATGGCTAAATGCCAGGAATACTAAACAGGGAGAGTTAAAGTGGCTGAAATGGATATTGAACGTTTTGTCGAAGCGCCTGGGCGTGCAGAGAAAATTAAACAAGTGCGTGAGATGATTGACTCGATGGGGATTGAGTACTTGTACCTTCAATTCGTATCGGTGACCGGAAAGATTATGGGTAAAGGGATACCCTCCGATCATTGGGAATCAGTCGCTATGAAAGGATTTCAGCTGGTTTACGGCGCAACTGTTAATCTGTTCACTGACCGCGCAGGTAATTACTTGGGGTATGGTCCGGAAGCGGCAGAGTTGGTGGGAATACCAGAGCCCGAAACATTTATGCAATTACCGTGGGCGCCGGAAATTGGTCGTTTTTATTGCACGCTATTCCGCAACCGCGAGGAAAAAACAGATCCGGGGGCATATTTAACCGCTGACTGTCGTGGGAATCTACGTCGCATGCACGAAGAGTTCCAAGCCAAGCATGGCAGACAGCTGAGGATTGGGACAGAGCCAGAAATGATGTGGCTGAAATTTGATGAAGAAGGTAAGCCAAAAGATGGTTTTTCAAAGCCCTATTGCTATCATATTGATCAGTTCGAAAGCTTACGTCCAGTTACTATGAAGGTTATGGAGTACACTCGGAAAATGGGCCTCGATATGATCCAAGGCGATCATGAGGACGCCCCGGGTCAACTTGAGCTAAATTGGATGTTTGACGATGTTTTGCGAAATGCAGACCGGCTCACTACTTACAGGCAAATTTGTGCCCAAGTAGCTAGAGAGCATGGTATATTTGCTTGTTTCATGACGAAACCGTTTATGGGTGTTTCAGCATCGGGCTGCCATCATAATATGTCACTCTGGAGAGGTGGCGAAGACCAGTTCGTTAAATGTGGAAATGATCCTGATAATCTCCCAGGAATGCGCGAGAACTACATGTATGTAAAGGGTGGTAGTAACACATTCATGCCAGATGATGATGATCCGCAAATGCCTGGTGCGGAAGGATTAGTCGCGATCGGTGGTGTTGTTAAAAACCTGCAAGCCTTGACCGCTATTGGGTGTTCAACAGTTAACTCCTACAGGAGGCTATGGGATACAGGTTTCTGGGCGCCAGTTTTTGCAGATTGGGGTTTTCAAAACCGAACAACAGGTCTTCGCGTGTCAGCGCCTGGGCGTTTCGAGTATCGTTCTGTCGACTCTATGGTCAATCCTTACTTAATGGGTTCAACGTTGTTAGCGGCTATGGACGACGGCATTGATAATAGTATCAGCCCGGGAGAGCCGGAGGAGAGAAATATCTATGAGGCGATCAAAGAAGGTAAAGATGTTAAAAAGCTTCCTATGTCGCTAGGTGAAGCTCTTAGCTATCTTGAGCAGAGTGACGTCGTGCGTAGAGGTATGCCAGGTGAGATGTATCGATTGTACCATGAGTACAAATTCGATGAATGGGCTCGTTTTATGTCTACAGCCACTGATTGGGATAACGATATGTACATGGAGTGCCTCCCATAGGGCACACCAGTAATTTTTTAAGGCAATGAAATGCTTGATTTTTATATAGCCGCGAGGAGGTGAAGAATACTATGTGTGGTATCGCTGGATTAATACATAAGGGTAAAAGGTCGAATGTTGGGGGCGAGATGACAGCTATGCTGCAAGCTCTCAAACATAGAGGCCCAGACTCTACAGGTTATGCTGTTTATGGTGAGTCTAAAGAGGGTGTCTATGTGCTTCGTTTAAAGGTTGGAGAAGCTGAGGACATGGCTACAGGTCGGGGTATACATAAAGTACTTGCCGATCGGATTTCTGCAGTAGAAGAAATCATGGAAGAACATAGCGTGAAGGTGATTTCAAAAGAGCAGTCTACCGAATACGCGTTGCGTTATCTGATTTCGCATGATGGTGACACTGCTGAGTTGGCCGAGCATATCGAGGAGACGGAAAATGTTGAAATTCTATCACTCGGAAATGGGCTTGAATTAATCAAAGATCTGGGCGATGCGGCTGATGTGGCTGGGCTCTATGGTTTGAATGAATTCAATGGCACTCATGGAATAGGTCATACGAGAATGGCTACAGAATCTGACGTTGATATTAGGTCTGCTCATCCGTATTGGGCCTTTCCATATAACGACGTGAGTGTAGTTCATAATGGTCAGATTACTAATTATTGGATTATGCGTAGAGAGATGGAGCGAAAAGGACATCGTTTCATGTCAAATTGCGATAGTGAGCTTTTAGCAGTCTACACGGCACATAATTTAGCTAATGGCCTGACACTAGAGCAGTCGTTGCGTAACTCGATAGAAGAAATTGATGGCGTTTTTACGTATTTGGTGGCCACAAAAGATCACCTTGGTATGGCAAAAGATACGATGGCAGCAAAGCCGCTCGTACTCTATGAAAGTGATGATTTGATAGCGATGGCTTCTGAGGAAGTCGCTATACGTGCTATTTTGCCGCAAGAAATCGATACATATGATCCATATGATGAGGAGGTTCGGGTATGGAAAGCGTAAGTGATGCAGAATTGAAAAATATGACACAAGAAGAGCGTGTAACAGCTCTCGGAATGAGAACAGAAGCGCTCAGCGGAAAATCGCTATACATCGAGTTTGATCCTGACGCGGAGGAGCGCTTCACATATCCGTGGGCTCCAGATGTCGACTACAATAAGCGGACCGAGCTTGATACCGATAATATGACCACTACCGAAGTAAACTCTAATATCAGAGCTCTGATGGCAGAGGGATACGGAACTATCGTATTGAAGAATCCCCGCGGGAAGCACTCACTTGGTGTTGGCATTCTCAGTCGGCTAAACCTTATTATCGAGGGTTCCTTAGGGTATTTTGGAGTAGGTTTGATCGATGGTCCTAATGTACGGATCAATGGGCGTGTTGGCTGGTCGTGTGGAGAGAACATGATGGCTGGTACAGTTGTAATTGAAAAAAATGCAGGTTCAACTTTTGGCGCAGCTATTAGAGGTGGTGATCTCGTGTGTCGAGGATCAGTTGGCTCTAGGACTGGTATCGATCAAAAGGGTGGAACGATAATCGTTGGTGGGGACACCGGGGCTCTTTCAGGCTTTATGATGCAACGAGGGCGTATGATTGTTTGTGGTAATGCTGGTAAAAATCTTGGAGACTCTATGTATGATGGCACCATATTTGTTGGTGGTGAAATCAAATCCCTTGGGGTTGACGCCGTAACGGCTGAACTTACTGAGCTTGACCGAAACTGGTTGAATAGCAAGTTAGTTCAATATGGAATGTTACCAGAAAAGGGCGTTGATCATTTTACAAAGATTGTGGCCGGTAAACAGCTCTGGAACTACGACAATCTGGAACCAAACGAAAAGAAATTAATTTTATAAGTTTAATGAAAGGATAGAACCTATGGCCGACGGAGATATGCCTAGAAAAAAAATACTGGACCGCGATGTAAACCGTATCGGGGATAGCTTTATATTCCCGCCTCGTGTGATGGATGATATTCATATAAAGTCTGAACTTGGACGTTACAGAATGCGTGGGTTTTCACTATTTAAGAAAATCCCACATTGGGATGATTTAACTTTTTTACCAGGAACGCTTACTCGTTTCGTTATTGAAGGTTATCGTGAGAAATGTGAGACAAAAACAGTAATTGGTCCTCGAGCAAAGCGTCCGCTTGAACTTGATATACCCGTCTATATAACTGGTATGAGTTTTGGAGCCCTAAGCTATGAAGCTAAAACGGCACTTGCTCGTGGAGCTACTATGGCTGGAACTGCGACCTGTTCTGGCGAGGGTGGTATGATCCCAGATGAGCGTCGATATAGCTCCAAATGGTTTTATCAGTGTATTCAGTCACGGTACGGTTTCAATCCGAACCATCTAGTATTGGCGGATGGATGCGAGTTCTTCATTGGTCAAGGTTGTAAGGTTGGTCTAGGTGGACATTTGATGGGTCAAAAGGTTACCGATCAGGTTGCCGAAATGCGCTCTCTTCCTGCTGGAATTGACCAAAGATCGCCAGCTCGACATCCTGACTGGCTCGGTCCAGACGATCTTGCATTAAAGATCCAAGAGATTCGCGAAGCAACCGATTGGCAAATTCCAATTCAGCTTAAATTAGGTGCTGCAAGAGTTTATGATGATGTTCGGATGGCGGTAAAATGTGATCCAGATTCTATATACATAGACGGCATGGAAGGTGGTACCGGAGCTGGTCCACACTTAGCTACCGAAGATACTGGTGTGCCTGGAATGGCGGCTATTAGACAAGCACGCAAAGCTATAGATGACCTTGGGAAACGAGGTGAAATTAGTTTGGTTTATGCCGGTGGTATCAGAAATGGAGCTGACATTGCAAAAGCTATCGCTTTGGGAGCAGACGCAATTGCGATTGGTCATTCAGCCATGATGGCATTGAACTGTAACAAAGATATCCCAGAAGCCAATTATCCTGAAGAAATTGGTGCAGAGCCTGGATATTGCTACCATTGCCACACTGGACGTTGTCCAGTTGGTGTGGCAACGCAGGATCCCGAGCTACGTACTCGTCTTGATCCTGATGAAGCTGCTGAACGTGTATACAATTTCTTACATACGCTAACCATAGAGGCGCAGCTCTTTGCGCGGGCTTGCGGTAAGACACATTTACATAGTCTAGAGCCGGAAGATTTGGCTGCGTTGACTATGGAAGCATCTGCAATGGCAGGTGTACCTTTGGCTGGAACCAACCATACGGTTGGTATCGAAGATTACCATCATCTTTAAGGAGTAGTTAATATGGCTGGAACACAATATCGCGGGTCTGAAATTAAAGATGTTAATCAATTCATCAATGATGCTGACGGCCTGGAAAGTGAACGTGAGAAAGAAATAGGTCAGCATATCGGGTATCGGTATGACGTAAATTTAGTGCCCGACAAGTCTAGGCTCACCCCATTTTTGAAAAAATACATGGAAATTATGGGTTGGGATGACTTAAATTGGCTCGAAGACATTCATATGGGCT
>Ga0208127_1000232_pt1 | contig 28652 bp, 33 predicted proteins | sample ETNtaG_6_FD_185751 | JGI IMG/M metagenome (GOLD analysis project Ga0208127, IMG submission 185751) | Marine microbial and viral communities from oxygen minimum zone, Eastern Pacific Ocean - ETNP201306SV45 (SPAdes) (version 2) | ecosystem: Environmental > Aquatic > Marine > Oceanic ... | reverse complement strand
GGTTGCGTCTGGCGAAATCACTCAAGCCGAAGCCGACGAATTTCGCTCCAAGATGGCCGAACGTAAAGCTAAATTCGAAAACAGAGAACAGCCCTCGAAGCAGTAATTGAGTTCTTCTTACTCCAGCTTTGATCTACGGGAGTTTGTCGGTCAGATCCTCGGAGATTTGCTGGTTTGGGGTTATTCCGCCGTGCCTTAGCCTCACCAACGGTCAGAAGTGGTTCCGCTGTCAGTTTGTTTGTCCTCAGCGACTACCACCCACGTTCCCATGGGCATTAGATCGACCGAAGATAGATACAAGCTTGCGGGTCGCTTATCGGAGCCTACGTCCATCCGAATAAGCAGCCTTTCCGCTAGCCGAGCAAACCACCCTGTTTGCTTAGTGTCTCTTAGACCCTTCGTGCGGCGTGGTCGACGGGGAAGACCGTAAGCCAAGAAGTCCAACATGATTATACCTTAGCAAACGTTTAGTAGGTAAATGTCCATCCTTCCCCAAGAACGCCACCGGCGATCTACGCTCCGGGGATGGACGACGATTTAAATTCCGCTGCCCGCGTCGCAGGTCATGCAGTTGTTGGCGAAGTGATGGGCTTTGCGTGCCAGGGTCTAACTATCCGCTGGACCGACCAGAAATTGGGCGTCTGCAGATGGCCTCCCATGCCTGAACCGGTATTCGCACAGTTGCAATTCGAACGCTACAGACCAACTGACTCAGAATTTACAGAGGTCAAAGACTGGGTAATCCGCCGAATTAAGGCTTATTTAGGTGGCGCGCTAGCTGAAGCCCAAATTAGTGGTGCCATTAACCTTCCTTGGCTAACGACTGATTTAAACATGATTAGCGTCGTGACCCGGAACGTTTTTGGTCAGCCAGGTCCGGACTTTGATGAGCTGCTTACCAGTGAAATCTCTTATGACGTTGACCTAGGCCTGGAGGTAGAGGATCTGAGCCGAGTAGTTCACCGAGCTAGGCAGTTGTGGGAAGCAGAGGTTGAACAACTTCTAAATGAGGAGGCGACATGGCTTGACCGAATAACAGATTCGTTGCGTCAAAAGCACACCCTTAGCGGCCAAGAGGCTCGTTCGCTGCGATTGTCTAGATAACACGAATCGCTCAATTTAAATCGCGCTTAAGATCTCCCCATGGATAGCTCTTCAAACAAGCCTTTACTCGAACTTCCCGAACTCCAAACTTGGGACCTAGGCGGCAAGGTAGTACTTATAACGGGCGGCGCTTCAGGCATTGGGGCCGCCACTGCTCGCTTAGCCGCATCTGATGGAGCAACTGTTGTCCTCTGCGATGTTGATGAAAATAACGGCCAGGAAATAGCCGATGAGATCGGCGGACGCTTTGTATCGTTGGATGTCACTTCACCACTTTCCTGGGCTCAAGCGACTCAAGATTTAGAGCAACTCGATATTGCGATCCTTAATGCTGGAGTTGAATTCAGAGATCCGGCAGACTTCAAACGGACCCCTGATAACCCTGGTGACTGGAATCTCGACTTATATGAAAAAGCGAGAGGCGTGAACGTCGATGGTGTGGCTTTTGGGCTCCATGCACTTGTGCCTGTCTTCGAGCGTTTAGGTGGCGGTTCGATTACGGTTACAGCGAGCATCGCCGGACTCATACCATGGTCCCCCGACCCGATCTACAGCATGACTAAATGGGCCGCTGTTGGACTAGTTCGTGCATCTGCTACGTCGCTTCGTCGAAAAAACATATTGATTAATGCTGTTTGTCCCGGGGGGGTAGCGACTCCAATGACCCGGGTCTTTGATGGAACTGTCCCTCCAGGTATGGCTGATCCGTCCCATATTGCAACCGCTCATCTGGGAATCGCCACTTCCGGACATTCCGGACGGGTAATCAAAGCAGTGGCGGGTTTTCCACATACCGCTCACCAGTTCGCTGAAGTCACAGATACTTTCTGATGTTTCTCCAAAAGATCGTCTAGACGAACGCTACTCCGATGGAGCTGCCCATTTCTTTCCCCATCGAGCCAGTTCATCCAAGACGGGGCGAAAATCATGGGCCGAAGCCGTCGGAATGTACTCGTAACGTTCAGGGTTGCTCGTGTATTGACGTCGCTCCAGCAGACCATGTGAAACCAACGTTGTAAGGCGATTAACGAGAACCGTTGGAGCTATCCCCAAGGCCTTCTGGATTTCATCGAACTTGGTCTTACGGTTCATCAAAACTTCTCGTAGGAGCAAGGGAGTCCACCACTCGCCCACTACCTCAAGGCTTTGAGCTATTGGGCATTGCATTTCGCTGAAACTTTTACGCTTCATGAACAGTAATTTAGCCTCGGATCTCAACTAACTAAACCAACACTGTGATCAAACCTAAATAGTTGCAGCTATCTCAAACTACGACCTGCTTTTAAAAGAACATTCTCTTCATATGTCTGACCCAGGCACCACAAGTAACGCCCATGCTCATGTGGCGATCGCCAACACAATCTTGAGCTATGTCGAATAAGTTGATGAGAGAGAAGGAAAAGTGCGCGCAACTGTTGTGCAGTGGCACTACTTTCGATGAAGGAAGTGCCGTCCAAGGTCGAGGTCAGATCGAAATGCTCCTACCTAAGCTTTTAAAATTTTTCTCGGCTATATCCCACCGCATCAGCAATACTCGGATTATTCGAACCGCCGATGATCAAGCCTCAGCTACTTCGTATGTTTATGCCGGGCATCACAAACTCGATGGAACACACTTTTGAATTTTGGGGACATTGTGTCGACCTACTGGCTTTCGAAGGTCGAAGCTTGGCGCTTTAACTCAAGGAAAGTTGAACAGTGCGGTTCACGAGGCCTCGACACGCAGGTTGATCAAGTGCCGCGCCGAGACTTCGAGGCTACTTCGATCCTGACTTGCGCTGTTGCCAAACTGGAAATGGCGTTTTACTCAGGGGAGTAAATGTGATGATGGCCAAACTGGTTTCTGCGGACAGGTTCTCCGGTTTCCGCATAGTACGCGACTCCTTTGACGACAGCTTCAAGGTATGGAGGAATGGCTTCGCGAATCATTTTCTGTTCGTAGGTATCCCGGGTTTCTTGATCTACGTCAGAACGAACGTATGAAATAACTTCAATACTGAATTTGCAGTCATTTGTCAGCGTTGGTTCAATCCGCCAACGCGCCTTAGCGACCTTTCCGGCAGGTGGCCCAACTAGCAACTCATAACCTTCACCCTCAATCCATTCCGAAACATCGCGCCTGTAATGGGTGCCGCCGTAGTAGTAAACGTGATCCGAGCCGTCTATGCCAGGCCACCTTTCAACGGGGTTTCTTGAACAGAAGGGGTGAACATTCATCAAGTTTCCGCTCGCGCTGATGATTGCCCATAAGTCGGAAGTGGTGACCTTGATGTGATGTGATGCTTCTATTGGTGCAGTCGGCTGCAACCCTCTTTCCGCAAAATCTGCCATGACTCCCCCAATTCGTCGACGTCCCTAACGATGACTTTAAGCGAGATCTAAGTTTCGTTAACGAAATGGTCGAACGACATATTCAAGGACGCATCAGGCTGATCTGACGCAGCGAAACCTCCGATAAGAATCAGACCGACAGAAAAAGTACAAGTCTTATTCGCGAAGTAGTTGAATCAAGCTTTGCGCTGCCACAGAGAACTCTGCGAGGCGATACGCCTGACTGCAGAACAACACGGCATCTATGAGTTCGCTTCACGTGTGAATCACAGAAACGCCGCCTAGAACACTTCGATCTTCCGATTCATTAGCCGCGCCCCACCGTCACGTGCTGTTTTCAGCGCAGTGATCATTGCCGTCGTCTTCTTGGTCAGCTACCAATAAACCTTCAGGGTCAATTTCTAAATGACGCGCCTGATTCGCTAGAAGAGCAGCTATTCGGCGGCGTTCTTCCAGATCGTCCTTATCCATGAAGTGACCCACTCTCTTTAAGCTTCATCACTTATAACTGGTGGTTCAATCCATGGCTGAGCGATTTCCATCCATTTCTTTGCTGGAGCACCTTGAGTTTCAACCGCTGAATCATCGATCGGCACACGTCGGGTTATCACCTTGCAAAATTCGTATGCACTTGCCATGACTTTGTCTGCCGCATCCTCTGGCCCCCAGGTCCATAGCTCGCCGTTCGGGCTCATTAGTTCAACTCTGACCGGTTGATCCGGCGGAGTCAGGCCCCGATTTATGTAGCTGAATTCTCTAGTGACAACTCCAATATGGGCGATATGACGAAGTCGATCTGTCCGGGGATACTGAACCTCGAAGCTGTCTGCCAAGTCGTGAGAATGGGTCCATGTTTCCAGCAAGCGACTCGTAGCTAGAGAGCGAGCACCGATATCTGGGCCTAGCCAGGTAATACGTGCCTTCGGGTCAGTGGCACGTAACGCATCCATCATCGCGTTACGGCCTTTCAGGAACCACTCCCATAATTCACGGCCCTGAAAAGCCCTCACTTCCCGGCCTACTGTCTTGTGGACGGATGTTTCTCCTTTGGATAGCTGTGTACGGACCTCAACGAACGACTGGGGATCAACTAGCGTTAGATGACATAGCCAGTCCGTAGCGGCTAGGTGCAGGATTGTCTCATGACTGTCCCATCCTTCTACGACTGTTGGCGCCCGCCACTGATCTTCGGTCAGACCTTCGACAACGGAAGTTAACGCTTTCGTTTCAGCAGCTATGTCGGTGCAAATTTGGTCCACGGCCCAATAGTAGTTGGTTAGCTCTAGGTGTCGACCTGTCAGTAAAGTGCCCTACCGTTTGCGCGCTTGGCTCAGGGCGTAGAAGGCAACTGCTGCAGCATTTCCTACGTTAAGAGAGTCAACCGAACCAAACATCGGGATTCTGACTAGGCGTGTGGCCATCGACAATGCAACTTCGGAAAGCCCTGGACCTTCAGAGCCAAGCATCACTGCGACTCTGTCAGCACTCGCAAATTGTAAGGTGCTGATATCTATTCCGTCGTTTCGGGGTGTCATACCCAAGACTTCCATACCTGCCTTTTTGATCGCTCCGATGCCCGTGGTCATATCGCTGAGCCAGGCATATGGAATAGCGAAACCTTCACCCATCGAGACCCGACAGCATCTACGAGATAAGGGGTCTATCGAATCAGGACTGAGTAGCAGCGCTTCGATGCCAAGGCCTGCTGCACATCGCATAATGGTCCCTAGGTTCGTGGGATTGTTAATGCCCTCTACGACGACTACAGACTTGATTGAGTCGTCATTTAACAGGTCCTCAAGGGTGTTGACTTCTTTACGATAGAAACACCCCATGGCTCCGCGATATGAGCGGTAACCAGCTATGTGTTCCAGGAGGTGCTCTCCCGCAGCGAAGACATCGACATCATCAAACTGGTCCGGCAAGGCTCGTGTTCTTTTGGCATCGATCAGCACTGATCTGAGTTTGTAGCCGGCAGCTATAGCGCGCTCTATGACTATGTCACCTTCTGCGATAAAAACTCCTGCAAGATCCCCACCTGGAGCTTCTCGACGTTGGCGCAGCGACTTATCTCGCAACCCCAAAAACACATCTATACGAGGATCACTTATCTCATCCACCGCTATCAGCACGCAACTAGTCCTGGGTAGGGGTAACGGATCTTAGTCTTCGCAGACAAGCACTTCAGCCTCGATTAGCGCTTCGATCTGCTCTCTCGAGTAGCCCAAAACTGATTTCAGTACAGTCTCATTATCTGAGCCCATCCCAGCGACTCGGCCGTTGCTTCCAATGTTGGCTCCTGACGCGTTACGCGCTGGAATTTTCAAGTTCGTACTTGTTTCGATGAGAGGCTGCCTATGCGCAGCCCAGTCCGACGACGCTAAGTCGTCGACAGACACCATTTGGGCCGCCGTAAAAGGTGATTTACTTTCGAGCGCGAACAAAAACTTATCGAAATCGCTGAAACTTGCAGCCCAGTCCGTCAACATCTTGATGATCTCATCTTTGTGGAGCTCTCGCTCCTCCATCTCAGCAAATCGGGGATCCTCTATTAGCTCGGGGCGGTCCATGGCCTTAGCTAAATCTGCGAACCAGGCCACAGGACTACCAGCTATTCCCCAGAAGGCGCCATCGGGCATCTCCAATATCGGCGACTCGTGACAAAACCCGCCATGCGTGGTTTCCCAACCGCCGGCCAGTTCGGTCGACACCCATTCTTGAACATAGAGCAACGACTCGATCATGCACACATCTAAGTATCCGCCTGTATTCCGCCGCTCAGCTTGCACCAGTAGAGCGTTAATTGCTGCTGCCGCTGCTAGTGCTGTCACCGAATCTCCGAGCACTAGAGAAGGCTGACGGGCTTCGCGATTATTTTTTCGTTTGTCATACTCAACAAGGCCTGATTCCAGGTGGCCAACGGGGGCGTATGCGCGACGGTTCGCCCAAGGCCCTGTTTGCCCAAAACCTGTGATGCTGCAGTAGACAAGTCGAGGGTTTGCCTGACTAAGGCGTTCGTAGTCCAATCCGTACTTCGCCATTACGCCCGGCCGAAAATTTTCGACAACCACATCACATTCTGAGGCAAGTTCGGTAATTAGTTCTGGAGTTTTGTCCTTTGAAAGGTCAAACGCACAGAAGTGTTTGCCAGCGTTTTGTTGAGCGAAGTACGGCGTTACTCGTTCCGGCAAGAAAGGGGGAAAGGATCTACTCAGGTCACCCTCAGGTGGTTCGACTTTTATAACCTCAGCTCCCTGGTCAGCCAGAATCCGAGTAGCTAGCGGGCCAGCTACTACCCGTGTGAAGTCCAGTACTCGTATACCTTCAAGCGGTCCCATACTAAGAACCTAACCTTTTTATCTCGACGCTTCTTGAGGTAGCGCCAAGGGCGACATCTTCTGATTCCTTATAGGGTGAGGACCTTTTTGAGCGCGCTTCGGACCACCCCGGCTCTTCGCCTTTTCGCTGATTTGAAGATCCCAATTTCGTCCCTATAACCCACCGTCCTTTCCGGACCAAGAACACTCGGAAACCACCTTGAGGACTTGTCAGTTTTTGAGCGCTATCCATGCTTCCTCAGCTGGCCACTGCATGGACCACTCCAGAGACACGAACTGGTAGTGATTTTCCACAGAGCACTCAGATGGATACATCTCAATCAAATCTTCGACTTCAAAGCCGTTCTGGCGGAGCAGTCTGATTTGTTCTCCATGAGAGAGGTGGAATTCCACACCAGGGTCATCGTCCCACTCCATTCGGTGCATACCGAATTGAGGACGTTGCAGTGAAGTCGCAGCTGGCCCATCGCCATCAGGCACCGTAAGCATCAATTGCGTCGAATTCCCGAGAAAGACCAGTCGTCCACCAGGGCGCAGAATCCTGGCCGCTTCGGGTATCCAGCGGTAAGGGTCACACCAAATTGCTGCTCCGTATTCTGATATGACGAAGTCGAATGAGTCATCAACAAAAGGCAGATGTTCAGCATCTGCATGGACTAAGGGAAAATGCAGATCAAAGTGGTTTTGTAATTGTTTGGCGTTGGAAAGCTGTGCCGAAGAACTGTCGACTCCAATTGGCTTTCCCCCTAGGCGACTGAGCCAAGCCGACACGTAGCCAGTGCCACATCCCAGTTCGATGACTTGGCCTTGAGAAAAGCCACGCAACAAACCAACCTCGGCTTCGGGGATCTGGTGAATGCCCCAGCAAGGTTCGTCCATCCCCCATGCACGTTTCCCTCGTTCAAACCAATCAGCGGCCCAAGCGTCCCACATATCTCGATTTCTTTTTACATGGTCAATCGGTATCGCATCGCTCATGACCCCTTCAGCCTAGAGCGCCCGTTGAACGTTTCTGTCTAGCGTGCACCCCTGATCCCCGAGAAGACCGAAACACCCCATTTACCTTCACGTTTGTGAAGAATGTAGAAACTGTCGATTGATTCGATAAGTGAACCATCTTCACGATGGCGTGTTCCTTCAATCGTCAGATGCGCACGATCTTCTTCGAGGTGAACGATTTTTGTTTCCGTCTCTGGGTGGTGGAATCCGGTGCTTTCTCGCATGCGCTCCGGATCAAACGGATAGCGGTCACGTACTTGTGCTTCCGTCTCTGAGACGTAAATGACCGGTAGATGAACGAGCGCCTGCAAATCGTCACGAGTACCGCTAACAAAGGCCTCGTTGTAGAGATCCATGAAAGCTTCGATTTCTATCTGAAGTTCTTCCCGCCGTTGAACTGTCATGCCCATACAAAGCAAGTTAATGCGCGTTGGCTACCAAGGACAATGGCGACACCCTGTGCCGCAACACCAGGCTCTGCTCTTCAAATATTGCGCTGTGAACACCTGAAAACCAGTTTCGGGGTCTGTATAGCTATCTTCGCCGGCAGCCTCTGCCTCGTCGTGTTTTTGGCGCGCTTCCTCGGAAATCACAGGCGCCGAGCCTAGCCAGAATACGGGTGACTATTTGCTATCGGGGTCACTTGAACTTGTCACACGGTCAGGCCCTGATTCGCCTTCGTCTATGGGCCGCATGGCTTCTGCAATACCAGTAACTGCTCCAAGAACCCCGCTGAACTCTGTCGGGACAATAATTTTTGTGGCTCGACCATCGGCTATTTGGCTTAAAGCCTCTAAATATCGGACTGCTAGAACATCACTAGTCGGGTCTCCGTCATGGATCGCCCGAAATACTTGGCGCGTAGCTTCCGCTTCTCCTTCAGCAACAGTTTGAAGTCGATAGCTCTCGGCTTCAGCGACGGTTCGCAATGCCTGCGCTTCACCTTCAGCGGCAAGAATTGCGCTTTGCCTTTGACCTTCCGCTTCTAGGATCCGAGATTGCTTTTCACCTTCAGCTCGAGTGATTTCTGATTCACGGAACCCTTCTGCTTCGGTTACCGTCGCTCGCCTTGTCCGTTCTGCTTTCATCTGCTCATGCATGGCCGCCATCACGTCGGGCGGTGGGTCGATCCGTTGAATCTCGACTCGGACTACGCGTACTCCCCACTTATCGGTCGCTTCGTCAAGAATTTCTCGCAAAGCAGCGTTAATTCGATCTCGTGAGGTTAAGGCCCCATCGAGCTGCAGGTCACCTACAAGATTTCGCAAGTTGGTCTGAGCAAGTTTGGTAATTGCGAGAACAAAGTTCGCGATGTTGTAGACGAGGCGCTGAGGGTCGGTGGGTTCGTAAAACACGACCGCATCGACAGACACAACAACATTGTCTGATGTAATGACTTCTTGAGGAGGGACATCAACTACTTGTTCTCGCATATCGACACGTCGAATAGTGTCGATGAACGGGACAATGATTTGTAGTCCCGATTCTTTTGTTTCCTTGTATTTGCCTAGGCGTTCGACAATTCCTCGCTCATATGGTCGAACGATTTTGACACCGGCAACAAGAAACAAGACAACGACTAGTGCAATAACAGCTAAGAGTACGTACATAAACATTATTTGGACCCCTCCTCGGGGGCCTGACGAACAACTGCTCGGGTCCCTCGTATTTCGATTATCTCAATGGTGCGGTCTGCTTCTATAGGCCCATCGTCGGAAATTGCACGCCACTCTTCTCCACCGACTTTCACCATTCCTGAAGAAGCGGCGTCGACTGGGATGGCTTCTATCGTTCGACCTAGAGCTCCGATTAAGCGATCATGGCCTGCACCGGGCGGCGACTTCATAGCTGCCATAGAGGCCCTACTTTTTCGCCAGAAAATCGAGAACAAAGCGCCTCCGAGGCCAACGAAGACAAGCCAGTTGATTAAAAGAGGCACATCAAGAAACGCCAAGAGCATCGCTACCGCGGCGCTTAGGCCAAAGGGAATCAAGATGAACGTCCCCGCAACGAACATTTCACCAGTAATCAAAACAGCAGCGATCGCTAGCCAGATCCAACGCCAGGTATCAGGGGTTACGTCCATATGATCCTCTGCTCACCTATTAGTCTATTCGCCTTTATTGAGCAGAGTTATACCCTCAGTTGTTGTTTTCCTTCTCACGAATTTCTCGATAGTGCTCCAAAGCTTTTTGATACTGCTCCACTTCAACGGCACCTGAGATCAAAAACCTATTGTCGATCACTACTGCTGGCACACCATTAATACCGTTGGAGATGGCTTCGTTGTACTCGTCGAAAACTTGTTTTGTGAACTTTGCTTCGTTGGCTGTTCGAACCTCTTCGAATGTGACTTTGGCGATGTCGGATTCCTCAGCAACTTGAAGTAGCTCAGCTCTGTTTGAGATGTCGCGATTCTCAATGAAATAGGCTTCCAAAAGCTTGTTGTGATATCGCTGCCATGTCTCTAGACCGTAAGTCGCAGCTGTCTTGCTAGCTATTGCAGCAGGCAGTGAGTGCGACGGCGGCGGGTTTTGCCCTGACCATGGCGTGACGAAAGTAGCTTTGGGTTCGAGCCCTGCGGGTCGTTCCCAACTTTTGGTGTATTCGGTGAACTCCTCAAGTGTTCGAGTTTCAGGTTGAGGTCGCAACAGAAAGGACTTCCATTCGATGGCGATCGAATCACCTTCTTGTTTTGTTAACTCGTCAAGGCGAACCGCCCCGACCCAACACCAGGGTCAAAGGTAGTCCGACCAAACAGTTATTTTCACTACGTCAGAGGTCACGATGGAGAACCTAGGTCCCCATCCACAGCGTGGGCCTGAAGGTCAGACAATGTTGCCCACTCCAAGGTAGCGATATGGGTGGCTTCCAATCGAACTCTTGGCGCAGCTTCGGCTTCAAGGGCTTCTTGCCAACGAGGAGCACACAGACACCAAGAGTCCCCATCCTTTAGGCCAGCAAAGCCCAATTCTGGGTGCGGGGTGCTTAGGTCGTTACCAACGCTCTTGGAAAATTTGAGAAATTCGTCGGTAACAACTGCACAAACTGTATGGACTCCCATGTCTCCGGGCCCAGTATTGCAACACCCGTCTCTGTAGTAACCGGTTAGCGGATCTCTGCTGCACTCTTGGAGGTCGGTGCCTAAAACATTCTTTGCCATAGATTTACTGACTCCACCCAACCGTGTCGCGGGTCGCCGCTAACGAAACGGAAGTACATAGTATTCGCCGAGAAAGATCCATATCGCTCCTAGATAGTGCCCTTCAGACTAGACGTCTCCGTCACGTAGAACTCTGAGGAGAGCCATTTGAAATTTGCTAGACCCCTCCGACAATTTGCACGACGCCTTCGGGAGTTAGATTGCTGGTATGGCTAATGCCACATCGGACTGAACGCTTGAGACGGTCATAAATACAGTCGCCGTTCTTTGTTCCCTACCCATGGATGACAAAACCCAGTTATTTTGAGTTAATGACTCCTCCCCTGCGCTTTGGCATCGTCCATGACTTTCGCTGTCCACTCGGAAGCAATGTCACAATGCCACAGGTATACGAAGAAACCTTCGAGCAAATTGAATTGGCTGAACACCTCAACCTGGATCTTTGTTGGTTTACCGAACACCATTTCATTGAGGACGGATATCTACCTAATTTTGTGCCCGTAGCTGCTGCTGCCGCAGCCAGAACGAAGAGAATAAGGTTCTCTACCGATATCTGTTTGTTGCCTTTCAGGCATCCGGTTCGCTTAGCCGAGGATCTCGCGATCCTCGACAACATTTCCAATGGCCGGATAGAGCTTGGCGCAGGAATGGGCTATGCGACCCATGAATTCGAAGGGTTCAACATCCCTATAAGCCGTCGTGTGTCGTTAACCGAGGAAGCTCTGGAGATTCTGCAACTCGCTTGGCGTGGAGAAGCCTTCAATTTTGATGGTAAGCGTTATCGATTGTCGAATCTTCGCGTTACTCCGGACCCGGTCCAACCTGGAGGGCCTCCACTGTGGTTGGCGGCTACAAGTCCCGCTGGTGCAGAAAGAGCAGCCAAATTCGAGACACATCTCCTTCCTCAGGGCCCGAAGCATCTGACTATCGACCCTTGGAAGGCGGCGGTTGGCGACATCAGCGACCGACGAGTCGGTTTGATACGGGGTGTCTTTGTTACCGATGACCCTGAGCGTGAGTGGGAACCCATCGCCCGCGCCGAAAAGTACCGAAGAGATGTCTATGTCGGACTGATCAAAGCCAGCGCAGATCACAAATCTGAAGCAGCAGAAAGGTCTGGGTCGAGGGGTAAGCGCACACCGATACCGTTGAATCCTCTTAATTGGACAGTGGGTTCCGTCGACCATTGCATAGCGGAGCTTGAGAGGTTGATCACCGAACATGGAATAACAGATTTGGTGACTTGGGGAGGCCCACCGGGTCTACCACCTTCAATAATGAATGATTCGCTCACTAGATTTGCCACCAAAGTGGTTCCAAAATTACGCGAGAATATAGACAATTACGAACCCCAAATTTCTAGCTAAGTCACCGGAGGTCTTTGCTCAGTTCATAACGTTTTAATCATCTAAAGACGGGCGTCGACGTTGCTTTTTGAGTTGTCCCCGTCGGGCTTTGGCGTCCACTCTTTTTCTTTTCGCCGATCGGCTAGGCCGAGTGTTCTTTCTGGAAGTTGGGACCTGCAAACCCTGACGTATCTTCGCGGCTAATCGATCTCGGGCTTCTTCTCGGTTTCGCTTCTGTGACCGATGAGTGTCGACCCGAATCGTTATTAGTTGCCCGAAACGTTCGCTAAGGATGCGTCGCTGTTCACTCGTTCCGGCTGTCGAAAAGGCTAGGTTCCATCGTAGTTCAGCACGCGTCTGAGCTCGATTGGCGTGCTGACCACCGGGACCACTTGAAGTGGAGTATTGCCATTCAAGTTCATGGCCCTCAATGACAAAGTCTTCGGTGACTTTGAGGTAAACAAACGCCATGGAAACATTGTGACTGAAAAAAATAAAGAGACTCCCATTTTTTTCAATGGAAGTCTCTCATAAGCAATGTTGCTTGGATGTTTCTAACAGGTGTGGCCTTGCGTGGACTTGGTACAGGTCTCCGTCAATTGCTCGTCAGACACATATGCCTTAACAGTTCCATCCCAATGGATGGAAGTGCGACATGAGCTGCACCTGTAATTACTTCGATATGACCGAGCCCGCCCACTGGCGTGGTGTGGGTATTTCATTTTGGTACTTTCTCTTGTTCAAACATATTTTGTACCAGCAGCTTTCTTGTTCACCAAAAGATTTTCCCAACTCCAAATAAAGCCAATCGCCGAAATTGCCGAAGGCAGGAAAACAATGAGAGTGACTCGGATGCCATTAGGATCGTCCGCTCTCGCACTGCAAAGAGCTCCAGGTCTGTATGTTTTCAGCACAAAATTCAAAAGCTGCGCCCGGCTTACTGCCTTATTATTTGATCGTCTTTGGCATGGCAGCTGGACTCGCGAGCATTGTCACCCTGTTGGCCGAATTTCGCAACAACCTCGGATTTTCAGATTTTGCGATAGGTGCCTCAGTGGCAGGTGGGTTGGGAGCAGGATTTGTAGCGGCCTTGCTACTCGGCCCTCAAGCAGATCGAGGTCGGGCACCATTAATGTTGCGGTCCGGTCTTTTCTTAGGTTTTACGGCTCTCATCGTTATGGCGGTTGCCACTGAATTTTGGCAATTTATGCTTGGTCGATTTTTGATGGGTTTAGCGTTCGGGGTTGCCCAACCCGCGACTCGACGAACAGTCATTGTCGCTGACCCACATAACCTTGGCCGCAACGTGGGCCGTTTAGGAGCATTTGATGTAGCTGGGTTTGTTGTGGGCCCAGCAGCTGCGGCAGCTCTTAATGCGATTGGTGGTTTCCGCACTCCTTTTTGGGTGATGGCGTTTTTCTTAGCATTACTGATACCCACTGCATGGAAGGCTCAAAGCGACACGGCCGAAAAAGACGTCGCGCAACAAGGCCTTGCCGAGTTAATAAAAAATCCTCAACTAATTGGCGCATGTTTAGTGGTGTCCGCTTATTTCGTGTTTATCGGGACCTTCGAATCGGTATGGATTCTAGATATGGACCGCAGAGGTGCGTCTCAATGGCAAATTGGTGTGACCGTGACCCTTGTTGCGCTGCCAATAGCTGTCTTAGCGCCCTGGGGAGGAGGAGTCGCTCAGCGCTACGGGTCACGCAGATGGGCATTGGTAATGATCGCTACGTGTTCGATTTTTAATGCTTTGTTTGGCTTGGTACCCGGCCTTTTATCGCTGGTGCTTCTCACTATTGGCTGTGCATTTGCTGAGGGCATCGGGTTCCCTTCGGGAACCATACTGGTGTCAAGTTCAGTGCCTGAAAGCCGTCAAGCCGCAGCTCAAGGACTTGCGAGCGCTATCGAGGTTGGTACCGCTGCCATTTCTGCTCTTGCTTTAGCTGCGGTGTACACCGGCGCCGGCCATACGGCCGCATATCTCGCTGCTTCAGGAACAATGTTTGTTCTCTTAACTGTCGGGTGGAAACTCACAAATGGAATAGGTGGCTCTCAACCCAGGACTAGCGATTCGTTGCCTGAATAGGAGATAGCCGAGCTTGCGTTTTGAGATATCAGAAACGCCAGCAACAATGGTTCTATGTTTGATCCAAGCCATGTCTTAACAGCCCCGGAAGATCTTCGCCGGTTAGTTTCGCCCCCTCGGCCCGCTCAAGAAACAAAGGTGCTCTCGGAACTTGATAAGCATTGTCGTAACTGGATCGAAAGAAGTCCGTTCGTCGTAGTGTCGAGCGTCGATTCCGAGGGAAGGATGGACTTGTCGCCAAAAGGCGATCCCCCGGGATTCGTTCAAATTCTTGATGACAAGACATTGGCTATTCCTGACCGTCCTGGCAATCGTCGGCTCGACACGTTGCACAACGTTTTGGAGAAACCTCAAGTCGGTTTAATGTTCGTCGTTCCCGGGAGGGGCGAAGTCTTAAGAGTCGCTGGTAGCGCTCAGGTTGTTACAGACCCGGATCTTTTGAGTTTGATGGAAGTTGGTGGGCGTCTGCCGTTGCTAGCTCTTGTCGTAGACATCGATGAGGTGATGTTTCATTGCGGAAAGTCGATAATTAGATCCAAGTTGTGGTCTAAGGAGGCTTGGCCAGATATTGAGGGATTGGCTAGTTACGCGGAGTGCCTCGGCGACCAAACCACTTCTGATGAAACCGTTCCTGAGATGGAAGCCCGATTCAGCTCATGGAACGACGGCAACGAGTTGTACTAGCTGCACCGCGCAGCTCAAAATTGGACTTAACAACCAATACCTAGGCAACTAGCTGATAACGCTCATGCCGATCAGCAATGTCGCAACTAGTTCAGGTCGATACACAAATGGGGAGTGATCTGTATTCCATTCGATTGACTGTGTTGCGCGAGCAGCCATCTTTCGTTGGCCAGCTAAAGGCAACGCATTGTCGTGTCGACAGACCACATAAGTCGAAGGCCTGTTTTGCCACGCTAGTTCTGAACTATCTTCAAAGGGTTTAAAGCTCTGCGAACGTAACCGTTCCTGTGCCCACAAGAAATCGCTGTCATTGTGTTCGTTGTAAAAGACTGCTTTTCCTAGCTCCGGTTTAACGGTGACCGTTCCATCGGGCTGGGATTCCAAACATTTATTGAGGTCATCTGATCTATAGGGCGTGGTGTCTTCGTGCTCTAGCCCCAGGAATGCCGCGAGGTACACCAAATGCCCTACTCGTTCATGGGTGCCCGCTTCGGTGATCACTGTTCCACCTCGCGAATGGCCAAGTAATATCGCTTTCTCAGTTCCCGTCAACCCATCAAGTGCTTCTCGTACTATTGCGTTGTCGTCGCTTTGGTTTGCTCCGCTAGCCGCATCTGTGACGCTGGGCAGGTCCGGGGCCACCCATTCAATATCTGCTGCGTCTAGGTAGGGTGTCACACGGTCCCAACACCACGAACCGTGCCAGGCACCGTGAACGAGAACTATTGGTCTGTTCATGGCCACAACCTATTAATAATTCGGCGTGTCAGTCCATTCTCGCCGGTTGATACGGATGCTGCGGACCGCCCGTACATACCAACGAGCGATAAAGCCATGGGTCAACTTTTAAGCGAGTTCTCGCAAAAATAATTTCGCTTCTCTACCTTTGCGCTGCCAGACTCCATTCGTGAAGCCAGCACTAAATCGTCTTCGAGAGGCTCTGAAACACGTTTCGGCGCCGAAACGCCGCAGATACCAAACATTAAAAGATTTTGGATCCAATCCAGAAACGATGCGGGTAGCGATTGCGGAGGCGATATCGACGCGTGGCGGTGAGGTGGCCGCTCGCAACCGTGCTGCCACCGTCGCGGCTCACTACCTGACTCTCGACCAACAACAGCAGCGTCGCTTCTTCATTATCCTCGCAGAAGAGTTTGGCGTGGACCGGCCAACGGTCGATAATTTGATCAAGGATCTGGAGACCTGCGATGACAGAGGTGCTGTCGAACGAAAGCTTCGGTCTGCTCTTGAGGCAGAACGAGAACTACTTTTTCGGCGTTTCTTAAGTGTAGAGAACGGTTTAGCGTTCGTTGTGGGGTTGAGAGCGGACCTATTGGCCCTAAACGATGATGCTTTTATTGGGATAGACGAAGAATTACGACGGCTTCTCGATCGTTGGTTTGATGCAGGGCTATTAACGCTGAGTCAAATCAGCTGGGATTCACCTGCGTCCCTTCTGGAAAAGCTCGTTGAATACGAAGCTGTTCACGCGGTGACGAGCTGGGGGGATCTTAAAAACCGTTTGCGGTCAGATCGCAGACTTTTCGCTTTTCAGCATCCGGGTCTTCCCAACGATTTGCTGATTTTCGTTGAAGTTGCTTTAGTCTCCGGTCTTGCCACCAGCGTTGATGAACTGCTCGACACCAAGGCTCCGATCCTCGGTTTAGAAACTGCCGATACCGCCATTTTCTATTCAATATCCAACTGTCAAGATGGGCTCGCTGGTGTTCGGCTTGGCGATTTTTTGATCAAGCGAGTGGTTACTGAACTATCCCGAGAGCAGCCTGGTTTGAAAACTTTCGCTACTTTGTCGCCCATACCAGGATTTCGACGCTGGCTAGAAAACAAACTAGAGACACAAGACCTTGGCTGCGTAGACGAGTTTGAGATCAAGGCGCTTGAAACAGCACTCCAAAACCCCAAATGGACACTTGAACAAGAGATTGTCGCCCAGCTAGAAGTCACCTTGCCCAAGCTTGGGGCTCAGTACCTGCTTTCAGAAAAACGTGGACAACGCTCAATCGATCCTGTTGCAAACTTTCATCTTAGTAATGGGGCGCGTGTGGAGCGGATCATATTTGGAGCTAACCAACAAGACATTGCTCAGGATCGTGCTTTAGGAATGATGGTCAACTACCGCTATGAGATTCCCAAAATCGAAGACCGCCACGATGCGTACGTTCATGAAGGAATCATTGACGCCCACCCGGACGTTTCTGGGTTGCTACCAGCTCAATAGGCTGTAATTCGCTTGACAATATGCCCTACTCCTTGGTGTCCCAGTAACTGAAACCTGGCCTATCTCAGGAGGAACGGTCGCTCGACGGTAGCTGTGCAGGCACGATTTTCATCTGCGAGAATCACAAGGTGGCTGTAAAACTCGGATATCTCTTACCTACACGCGAAAAGATTATGCAGGCAAGCCACTCGGTGCGCCCAATGATTGAAGCAGCGAAACGAGCAACTGATCTCGGATTCGACTCAATTTGGGCGGGCGATTCAGTCCTGGCTCGTCCACGGCACGATCCGATCACTCTCCTGGCCGGAGTCGCTGCGGCAATTCCTGACATAGACGTAGGTACCGCTGTATTACTTCCGGCTCTTCGGAATCCAGTAGTTCTCGCTCAACAGCTTGCAACAGTTGACCAGATCTCTGAAGGGCGCCTTATCGTTGGCGCCGGAATAGCGCCCGACACTCCCGCCGTGCGTCATGAGTTCCAAGCGGTTGGAGTTCCCTTCGAACGGCGGGTCGGAAGATACATGGAGGGAATAAGACTGTGTCGCGAATTGTGGAAGGGTGAACCGGTTTCGTGGGAGGGACGTTGGTCCCTTGAATCAGCGACTCTCGCTCCTCTTCCGTATCGGGAGGGCGGGCCACCTATATGGAGCGCAGCGGCCGTTGAAGCAGGGATCGAAAGAGCTGCAAAGCACTTAGACGGCTGGTTCCCTATCGGCCCAGATGCATCAACCTTTGCCATACAAAACGATCAGTTTCGGGCAGCTGTGACTTCGGCGGGACGTAATTACGGAGACGTAACCACCGCCATCTATTTGACAGTTGCGGTCATGGACGAGGCCGCCAGTGCGGAAGCCGCTATCGACACTTACCTTGAGAGCTATTACAAAGCCCCCGCAGCGATAATGCGAAAGTTTCAGGCCTGTAAAGGTGGCACCGCAGACCAGGTGATTGATTTCATTCGAGCCTTTGTGATTGGCGGTGCTGAACACCTAGTTGTCCGTTGCGTAGGAGACCACGACGTTATCCAACGGACCCTTACCAAGCGTCGAGACGAGTTTGGGGATTAAAGCCCTTCGCTCCTCTAGCTGCTTCCGCTGTGGGTATGGCTGTTTGTTCTCAATGACGTCAATAGTTCTCGAGTTAGAGCCCCACCACGCACTCACCATTACTGCAATATTATTTCCATTTAACGTTTCGCGTTAGAGTTTTTTTGTTTGATATAACCCGTTTTAAGTTACAGTGCATTTATTTTGCACATACGATGCTGATCGAATTTCCGTCCTAGATACAGTGACTGCACGAAAGACCGCACGACATAGGGCTTTCCCCCTGGATAAGTGAATAAATGGAGGTGCCAATCGTGAATGATGATTCTCGTCGCGTTTACGACTCAGTACTAGGCCTGCTCTCAGATGTTGATAATCCAACGCCGATGGTTCAGCTATCGCGCCTAGTCCCCTTCAAGCACACCAAGGTGTACGCGAAGCTTGAGTGGTACAACCCCTTTGGCGCAGTAAAAGACCGGGTGGCCTGGAACATGGTTCACGACGCCGAAGAGTCTGGACGAATCGGTTCATCTCAAAAGTTGGTGGAACCAACTTCCGGCAATACAGGTCTCGCCCTAGCCATGGTTTCCAACGCCAAGGGTTACTCACTTACTACTCCCATGTCGAATCAGATTCCACTCGAGAAACGAACAGTGTTAAGGCTGGCCGGAGTAGACGTAATTGAGTTGGAGGACTCATTGTGCCCGGCGCCAGGGGCACCTGAAGGGGCGATCGCAAAAGCCAACGAGATCGGCAACCAACCCGAATTCGAAATGCTTAACCAATACGCAAATGGAAGTAACCCCGATGCCCATTATCGAACTACCGGGCCAGAAGTCTGGCATCAGACCGCAGGACAAGTAACCCATTTCGTAGCAGGTTTAGGCACTTGCGGAACCATCAACGGTACGGGACGGTTCTTGAAAGAACAGAACCCCGGTGTCGCCATAATCGGTGTTTATCCACCTGCCGGCCATAATGTTCCCGGCGTCCGAAGCCTAGAGCAGTTAAGCCAGACCAACTTCTTCACTCCAGACGAGTACGACGGATTGACAGAAGTCGACAACGACCTCGCATTCGAAATGTGTCGGCGCATCAACCAGGAAGAGAGCCTCACCGCTGGGCCGAGCTCAGGCATGGCCTTAGCAGGCGCTCTAAAAGCCATACCCGACGAGCCCGGCAACGTTGTCGTAGTGATCTTTCCTGACAGTATCTTCAAATACGCCTCTTCCATTTTGGGCAACTTAACCGACCTCGGGACAGCTCCTTCTTCGGGAACAAAACGAGAGCAGTTACTGGATTCGATGGTAGAGAATGCTCGAGTCAACTCGCATCTGGCCATTGATATCGATGAGGCCCATGACCTTTGGAAAGAGCAAAGCCCGGTGGTCATTGACGTACGCGAGCCAGAAGCTCACCATCAGCGGCATATTCCAGGCGCCATCAATATGCCACTCAATGAACTGCCAGACCTCGCAGCCTTCCTGCCGGAGGATCGAGACGCACCGGTACTCAGCGTTTGCGAACGAGGGAACCTTTCACTGTCTGGGGTGCTATTTCTCAACAGCCTTGGTTATCGAAATGCTCGGAGCATCACAGGGGGCACAGAAGCTTGGGACGAGCAAGGTTTTGCTATTGCATCAACCTGAAACGAGCCTAGGTTCTAGCCATTTGCCTTTGGATTCGATAGTACGACGAGTGGGATTTATCTCAGATCGACATACGCAACTTCGAACTGTGTTGATTTAGCTGTCTTCCAGGAGTGGAAGCCGATAAGCGCGAGCTGCGGTGTCATGAAACAAGTCCCGCTTCTCATCGGCCGAACAACCAGCCGCTATCAGTTTGAAACTGTTCCACAACGGCACATAGCCGGCGCCACGTTTATCCACAGGGAAATTCGATTCAAACATGCATCTGTCTGCACCAAAAACTTCGATTGCGTATTGAATCGGCTCACTCCAAGCGTCAGCGAGTTCTAGGGAGGTTGCAGGACGGTCGCGCTTGTCCCATCGAAAGCCCATCATCGGCATTCCGATACCCCCCAACTTCAAGTAGACGTTGCCGCAGGAAGCTATATCGGCCATTTGAATTCTCCAGTATTCGAGGATTTCTTCTCGTCGGTCTTTGTAGGGACCGGTCCCCAATATGCACCCCAAATGGTCTAAGACGATCGGCGTATCTGGGCATGCCCGAGCTACATCGACGACCTCAGACAACTGAGGGTGATACACCATCACGTCATAGGTGTACCCCATAGATCCGACCCGCCGAACCCCTTCGAGATACAGCGGGTCATCCATAGCAGCGTTTTCGTACCTAGCTAGAGGTGGGTGATCGTCTTGTGCAGTGATGTACCGCACACCTCTAAACAGACCCCTACCTGCTGCTTCCTGAGCCTCCAGGACCTCTTCTACACCAGCTCCTAGCGAAACATCAGCATTTCCTTGGATTGCCTTTATCTCGGGGCCTCCCAAAGCAGCATTTGCTCTAGCTATCTCCGCAACGAACTCAACTTCTCCCACTGATTGAAGATGGAGTGGACCATCTTTTCGGTACTCGGCATGGCATTCAACGAACACACTGCCGACAATATTGTGGCCGCTTCCAGTGTCGTTATGGAAGTCATCGATGGTGTACGGCCGCCCAGTATGACCTTCGTCGAGCCACAAGTGATGATGGGGATCCAAAACCGGGAGGTCAGGTTCGACAACCTCTTCGACAACCCTCGAAATCCACTCTGCGTGTTCCTCACTCGACATATCTTGTGCCATACCGCTACCTCCATCTGCCTGAGTTAACCACCTTCATGGGAAGTGGCCTAGAAACGGGAGATAATCTTTTAAGGTTTGATCCCAACTCGAGCGACCACCGACGACATCCAGCCGCAACAGCTACCCGGCAGATAGTCCCCCATCCACCACAAACTCAGCCCCTGTACAGTAACTACTTTCCCGGGATGCCAACCACAGCACCAACTCTGCGACTTCGTCAGGTTCCGCGCTTCGGCCCATCGGTACGAGAGACTCGACGCTCGGTTGAAGATTGTCGGGGAATTGGTCAAGCATTGCCGTCTCGATCAATCCCGGGTGTACAGAGTTAACCCTAATGTTGTGACGTGCAAGCTCATGCGCCGCAGACTTCGTCATGCCTCTTACTGCCCATTTACTTACCGAATAGGAGAACTGGAACCCAACGCCTTGTAGACCCGCTACGGAGGAAATGTTGACGATCGAACCACTCTGCTGCTGCTTCATCTGGTCGACTACAGCCTGCATACCTAAGAAAACACCCGTGCAGTTGACCTCCATTACTCGTTCGAAATCCTCTCTAGACGACCGGGTAAGACGATCGAATAAGAGAATTCCTGCGTTGTTGACGAGAATATCTATCGACTTACCTTGGTCTACTAGTGCACCAACAACTGCCGCCCAGTTGGCTTCATTGGTTACATCTAGATGATGAAAAACAGCTGAGCCACCGAGCTCTTCGGCTAGGTCCTTGCCTTCGCTATCCAAAACGTCTGCTACCACTACGAAGGCGCCCTCTTCCACAAAGCGCCTAGCTTCTGCTGCTCCTTGACCTCGTGAGCCCCCAGTAATAATTGCTGTGCAGTCTTTTAATCGTTCTCCCATATCTCCAGTATTGATCGAAAACACACTCAATACCATTGGGTCCCTTCGACGAATCACTCCAACACATTTAATTTTGATGGAACCGCGCAGGGTTGCCGAAAGTTAGTTGTTCTGGTCAGTTGCCCTGAATATCAGTGACGAGTTCTTGTAACTCAGCCAGGTGATGTTGGTACACGCTTCGGGGGGTGGCGGCGTACTTATCACAGAGAACAGCTGCCGCTGCCGTGGCGATCGCATGTTGCGCTCCGTTGCCCATGAACTTCGTAACAGAGCCCGCTACATGGGTGACGCTAATGTGTTTACCAGCCATCATGACGTTGTCCAGATCTGCCGCGTATAGGCACCGGAACGGAACATCGAACGGTTCGTCGTCTCGGGTGTCCCATGTCCAGCTCTTGAGTCGAAAGTCGTAATCCTCGTGGATCGGGTGGTGCAAGCAGAAAGCTCCGGAGTTCTGGAGCACTGCGTCTGGGAAATCGACGTGGTTTCGGATGTCTGTCTCGGTGAGGACATGGTCGCCGATGTACCGGCGAAACTCGCCTTGCCCTGCGACATGGGCAATCCACTCAAACTCTAAGTTCGCCCATTGGTCGGGCTCCATTGCCTTTACATTTGACATGGTTCCGTAGATCGCCCGGAGAAGGTGATCGCGGATATGTTCCCCCTCGGTATAGGGGTCACGCCACTGTCCATATTCCCAGTAATGAGTTAGCCGACGCGCGAGGTTAGCGAAGCTATCGTCGGCCGGCGGACGGAAGGTCTCAACGACCGGTCCGTCTCCGTTGTCGGTCCCTGGTTCGATGGCCTGTCCTCCGAGGTCTGCGAAATCCTTAGCCACTTCGGTGGCCCATGGCACCTCAGGGAAATCTACGGGTTCCTCAGCCATGCGGGTCCTAAAGAACACAGTGTGACCATGATGCTGATCTAGTCGCTCAGGCGGAGCGAGACTTTCACCGAACTCTTCTGCTGATTCGATTCCGAACATGGTTGGAATACCGGCAAGAACGCCGAGGATCGCTGTACCGGTGCAGTCAATGAACTGTGAAGCAGCGATACGAACCTCGCGCCCGCTGACAGCCTCGCGCGCATCGATGGATTCGATTACTCGTCCACTCAGTGCTACATCAAAAACGTGGTGGTGTAGATAGATCGTCGCGTTCGGTTCGGCTTCCAGCAGCTGTCCTACTTGAAGGTCGCCATCGGGTTTTCGGGCGATGGCCTCAGCAACCAGCGACCCCTTCTCACCGCGTGGGCCTATCCCTATCTCGATACTCGCGTTACCACCGAGCACTGGCCGGTTCTGCACCACTGCTACTCGAAGCCCGAGACGCGCCGCCGCCAATGCCCCAACAGAACCAGTCACTCCCCCTCCGACGAACACCACATCGAATGGTTCTTCATCGGAAGGTTGCTCGGGAAGACCACGTAAAGCTCGGCGCCACGCACGTGCTTCAGGGTCAGATCCATCGACCGGTTGTTGACCATTACAAGATAGGTAGATCGCGTCACAGCGTGCGTCGAAGCCAGTTAGGTCGTGGAGACGAACGGTTATTGATCCAACGTCAAGGTCAACGGATTCAGCGCGTTCCCAGTTCCAATCCTGACCGCTCGCACCGAACTCATGCTCCAACTTGACCGATCCCAACGACATTCCGAATCGTCCTGGGTGGTGCGACGGCACCCAGTCTTTGGCCCGCACCCAAACTTGATAGGTACCTGATCGGTGGATCTGGATTGTTGTAGATGCATCAGCGACCGGTTGTCCATATCCGTGAGCTAGTAGATACGGCGATCCCATTTCGTGGTCGAACTGAGCGTCTAGCACCCAACCGCCGTAGTCGTCGAAGTCTTCTGCCTCGATCAAAAGCTCTTCATTCGTCACGTCGGTCATGACTGCCTCCCTGGGTAGTCGCAAGATGGAGAGTCGCAGATCCCGCCACTACTGAATCTGTTTGGATCCTAGTTTTGGTACCTCGGACGGCAAAGGATCAAACTTAACTTGAGTTTCTCACTGGGTGAGCATGGGCTCGCTAGATGCTCAGTAACCGGGGACCGGAGTCACAGAAAATATGGTTTGGCCACGTTTCCCGTTCCGACCTTTGGAGGCAACTGTCACCAACACTGCGACTACCAGGATGGCGCCCAAGATCGCTGCTGCTAGGTTCAGATCTAGGTAACTGCGATAAGCGACTATGGCACCAGCTGAAATACCAGCTACTGCGCCGAAGGCCATCATGCACATATCGCCGGCGCCTTGAACACTGGCACGCTGTTCTACGGGGAAAGACTCGGTTAACAGTCCGCTGGCTGCAATGATTCCGAAACACCATGCGAGACCAATGACGGTCTGGCCGCCTGTAATTCCAATAAACCCTTCAGGAGGGGTCAACCCGGCCCATAGCGCTCCAGCTGCGACGAGAACCCCAGACAGAAGTAACATTGGGTAGCGCCCGACCTGATCGGCAAGTCGACCGACCAACGGACTGAACGCATACATTCCTAAAATGTGACTGAACAGCATGATGCTGATTGCACCGTTGCTTTGACCACCGTCATTCATATGCAACGGAGTGAGGGTCATGGTGCCGACCATCGTGGCTTGGCTGACCATCATCGCGAGAACTGCTAAGCGAGCCTTGGGGTTGGCGAGAATAAGCCCCATGGCAGCCCCAAAAGGAATTCTGGTGTCGGTTCCATCAGTGCCCACCCCACCCGCAAGTACCAGTGGGTCTGGTCGTAACCGAATTTCGACGATCGCTGCCGCTACGAGAAAGAGCAGGGCGCCAGAGAGGAATGAACCCGCGTAGTCAGGGAGACCAATGCTCCGTCCGATGGGATCGAACACGGACAAGGAAACCAGAGATCCAAACCCTGAACCTATCGTTGTGGCAGCGACGACTAGACCAATAGTCGAGGCTCGACGTTCGGGTTTAGCAAGGTCAGCTGCGGCGTAGCGAGTGGCCATGTTGGTCGCGTTGCCGATACCAATGAGTGCTACCCCGATCGGCAAAAAAACAAACTGTCTTGTGATCGCAGCGAGCACAGCGAAGAAACCACCAATTGAAGCTAGGACATAGCCCAGCAGCAAACCAGGACGTCGTCCACTTCGCGCCATAAGACGCGCTAGCGGGAATGAAGCGATCGCTGCACCTATGGACAAAGACGCTGCGGCGAGACCCGCCAAAGTCTTAGAACCGGTAATGTCGTCCGCTAACAAAGCTGTCACGGAGTAGCCAGACACTAAACCGATTCCGCCGGCCATCTGACTCGCCAGGAGCGTCCGGACCGTCCTGCGTTGCACTTGTTCTAGATCTAGGTCGCCAGTCGAAGCCTGTTCACCAGTTCCGAGCACCGGCTCCTCAACCTGTGTCACGCCGTTGCTCCATTCGTTTATTCTGCTGCGGACGCAGCAAACCGCTGAAACTCTATCGAACACTGGTTAGATTTGGGTTTTGTGAACGCTTCAGAGGCGAGGACTTCCGATGATAGTTCAGATCGCTCTTCGTTAGCCGTGTTGGCCCTTTTTGCGATTGCAGCGGTCGCTATGGTTGTCGGCAGCATCGCCCTCAGTCGCGTCGTAGGCCAGCCAGAGCCAGATCAACACATCATCACTATCCCATCAGGGACCGCCATGCGCATAAGCTTGGGGTACGACGTCGACATTATTCCAGCAGACCTCGACTTTAGGCTTCGAGATCATTTGACTGTCATCAACGAAGACTCGACAGATCATCAAATTGGTCCTTTCGTCATTCCTGCCAGCGGGCGGCTCGATACGCGGTTTGGCGAAGCGGCTACCCTTGAAGGGTTCTGTTCGCTTCACGCGACTGGTCGCGTGACCATCAACATCGGCGGAACCTAATTCGACCTTTGTCTTACGGAATTGTCGGGCTGAGAAAGTGTCGCCGAGTGGGGCAGCCTGCAAGAATGGTCCCATGAGTTCTTGTTTGATTCTCGCGTTAGCTGTCTTTGGCGTTGGCATGTGGATTGGGAGACGACCCGCTTCGGGAAGTCAACCTGACACTGACACCGATGTACCTATCGAATTGGACGATCCAGCCTGGAAGCAACGCTTCGAAAGACCGTGGAGCTGACCCATAAGCGCAACGGGAAGTTTCTCCAAACTCCTATTTAAACCACAAAAGCTCTGCCGCTACCTAGCGTTCGGATGCTGCGCAGTGATCTCGTTTCTGTTGTTGATCTTTTTCGCTAGCGACGTCAACGGTTGCGACTAGTTCGTGACAACTACGGTGGCGACAATCTGCTCACCATTCCATGTGTATGGACGATGTTCATTGTTGTAAAGGCCCACAGATAACTCAACTTCACCTTCAGGTAGTTCCGGTATATGTGCGTCTTGACCATAGAGGCGACTGAGTTTCTCGCCGTTGGCGTATAGGTGCAGGTGCCCGACGCCGTCTCGGTGTTTCCCGTCGCCCGTATTTGGATCGATATTTACGCCTGAGTACTCAAGATGCACATTCCACCCCGAAACCGCATCCTCGATGACATCGATGCTCAAGGCGGGTTGTTCTCCAACGAATTCAAGCGACCCCGTCGAATGGTGATGGTGGTGGCCGCTAGAGACCTCGGTCTGTTCTACTACTACCTCCGCAACGAGCTTCGCTCCTTGCCACGAGTAGGCTGCGTGATCGTTAGTCGCCATCTCAACTGCAATGGTGTTCGTTCCCTGTTCTAAATCGGAATAGTGGATCCACTCGTTGTAGAACCGCGAAACCTTCGACCCGTTCACCACAAGATGGAAATGGCCTTGGCCGTTGACGTGTTCACCTGACGCTGCGGACGGCATTACTTCCAAATCAGAAGAAACATGAATGTTCACTCCGCTCACCGGGTCAGCGGTCGCTGCAACACTCAGCTTCGGGCGTTGAGAACTTTGGTACTCAGTTAATTGGGAATGGGAGTGATTATGCTGAACCTCTTGTTGCGACACGGCTTCTGTTGCCAAGTTGTCACTTCCACAAGCGACCAAACCTGTGATGAGCAGGACGCAGGTTAATACTACTTTCGGGGGTCTAAGCACCCGCATAATGTAACGATCGAATTGATCGAAACAACATTTTTCCTAGGACTGCCGGCCGCAAAACCCCAACAGGCGATCCAAGGCTGGCGCGTCAGGCGAAACCTCTATTTCAGCACCAAACCCTCCGCCCGCTCGCATGTCATCGGTAATAAATCCCCTAAAGAATGAATCGGCTGCCTCGACAAGGTCGTGTGAGGGATCAAATTTCTGTCCGGTTGAGTTGGCCAAGTCCCAGCAGTGGACAAAATTGTCAGCTGAGATCATTTGCAACGCGACTCCAGCCGGCATCTCACCGAAGATCAAACTGACCAGCTGGTCAATATCAGCAACACCGTTGACCGCTGAATCCATTTTGGCGGAGGCATCTCGGTAAGTAGCCCGATGGTCATCGCCAAGCACATCGCCCATCTGCGCAGGCATACTCCCGACCAACTCCTCACCACGCGCTTTGTCACCACTCAAGCCCGCAGCGAATATAAATCTTCCTAAAGTGAAGTGTCCGATTAGGTCGCGGACATCGAACTCGTTACACGGAGTCTCATTACCTAATTGGTTAACATCGGTACCTTCTACCAAAGCTGAGAGCAGGCCTGTGACCTGTGAGAACTGTTCCTTCGGATCCATCGTGCTTCCCCTTATGTTATGCCGGAGTTTTCCAGCAGGAACTTCCCGCTGTCGTACTGAAAACGTTGACGACCCAAATCTAGTACGCCTCAGGGCTGGCCTGTGCGCGACCAACAGCATCTCACCGTCCTGCCCAAAGCCCTGAAATCGATGGCCTCCATGATTAATTAGTCACGCGTCAAATTGTTTTTCCACGGCCGACAGTAGGGATTCGTCTCCGCCTCAAAACGAACAAAGACCGCCCCACGCAGAACTTAAGGGGGTCCTGGCAAGCGGGGCGGTCCGGCGGAAATGATAACGGCGAGTTACCGAATCGCCTACCCCCTTGCTCTTCTTTGGCGGTTGATTTGTCATTGCAAGCTCAGGGATCTATATAAGCCAAAGCTGCTTGCTGGGACGGAAAGTTGTTTGGCTTGTCCGCAGGCAAGGATTTAATCGCGCTGCAGCCCTGATAAACGGCTAGGAGGTAAAGCACAATGAAGAAGGCAGCGACGTAGAGCACAACTTTCTTTCCTTCTGGCCGCTGTCGGTCCGGAACGCCTTCCATGGCTGTCAACGCTAACGGCGTCGAACTACGCCGCACCCATCCGACAAAACTACGTAGCACCGAACGACCACTAATTATCAGCTCTTTCAGACCATCTGGACCAAGGTGATGACCAACGCTACTTTTCGCTTCCACCAAACAAGCCCAAAGAATGCAAAAGACTGTATAGGTGTCGCTAATAGCGTGCAGTGGAGTCAGAATCCTTCAACAGCTAGTCCGCACTTTAAAAAGGCTGAACCGCCCATGGAAGGGCGGTTCAGCCTTTTAGTCGGAATGCTTAGCGAATATAGGCTTGGCTCCAGAATTCGCTGAGCTTGCGCTCGTTGTAATCATCCCAGAACGCAATTTCTGGGTACTGAGGTTTACGCCACCGGATTTTCATTGTTTTGCTCCTGTATTTCATGGAATACTCACATTTTAGCGGCCATAAGTTACCCACGGGTCATCATGTTCATAGTTCTTA
>Ga0208127_1000227_pt1 | contig 28997 bp, 24 predicted proteins | sample ETNtaG_6_FD_185751 | JGI IMG/M metagenome (GOLD analysis project Ga0208127, IMG submission 185751) | Marine microbial and viral communities from oxygen minimum zone, Eastern Pacific Ocean - ETNP201306SV45 (SPAdes) (version 2) | ecosystem: Environmental > Aquatic > Marine > Oceanic ... | reverse complement strand
GATATGATTGTAAATGATCACTTTGATTTAGTTTCAGGGTGGAAGAAAAAAAGATTTGATTCAATTTTATTCAAGAACATACCTTCAAAAATTTTCAATTTTGCCGCAAGGGTTACGTCAGGAATAAAGCTTAACGATTTTAATTGTGGATTAAAGGCATATAAAAAAGATGTCGTAAAAAATATTAATGTCTACGGAGAAATGCATAGATATATCCCCGTTTTAGCTAAAAATGAGGGATATCAAAAGATCGGTGAAAAAATTGTAAATCATAGACCAAGAAAACATGGAAACACGAAATTTGGACCTAGCAGATTTTTATATGGTTTTCTAGATTTACTCACCATATGGTTTATTTCTAGTTTTGGAAAAAGACCAATGCATTTATTTGGTTCCTTAGGACTAATTATGCTAACAACAGGTTTTATTTTTGCTGGTTTTCTAGGTTATGATAAAATTTTTGTCAATCCATTTGGTAGGCTGATCACTGAAAGACCTGAATTCTACATAAGTTTAGTTACAATGATTATTGGTAGTCAATTTTTCTCAATGGGCTTTATCGGTGAATTAATGTTAAAAAACATTAATAAAAGACCTCAGTACGTAATACAAAAGCAAACAAATTTGTGATATATTTAACAACATTACCTCTGATATAATCTTGTTAAACCATAATTTTGAATTCAATTTATTCAATGAAAAATATAGTAAATAAAAATATTAAAGAGTGGTCTAAACATCCTTTTTGTGAGCAGACACAAAAAGAAATAAATAATCTTAAAAAGGATGAAACCAAATTATATGATGCGTTCTACAAAAATTTAGAGTTTGGAACTGGTGGTATGCGTGGACTTATGGGTGTTGGAACTAACAGAATAAATAAATACACCATAGGAAAGAATACTCAAGGAATATCAAATTATTTAAATAAAAGTATTGACGGTGAAAAATCTGCTGTTATCGCTTTTGATTGTAGACACAATAGTATAGAGTTAGCCAGAACTGTCGCTGAGGTGTTTTCCGCTAATGATATCAAGGTATTCTTGTTTTCAAGCTTAAGACCTACTCCTGAACTTTCATATGCAGTCAGAAAATTAAATTGTTCATGTGGAATTGTTCTAACTGCTTCACATAATCCACCTGAATATAACGGGTTTAAAGTTTACTGGCAGGATGGTGGTCAAATTGTTCCTCCGATTGACAACTTACTAATAAATGAAATAGAACAAGTAAATTTCAATGATATCAACTTTAATTTCAAGGAAGAATTAATTGAAATTATTGATTCAGAAATTGACGATTTATTCATTGATATTTGCTTAAAAAACGGATTAAACACTGATTTAAAAAATAGATCTGGTAAAATTATTTTCACTGCTTTACACGGAACATCATCTACTATAATTTCAAAGTTATTAAAAAGAGCAGGATATAAAAATATCAAATATGTTGAATCTCAAATGGATCCTGATCCAAATTTTTCTACTGTTGAATCGCCAAATCCAGAAGAAGTTGAATCCCTTGACTTAGCTTTAAAGCTAGGAGAGCATGAAAATGCAGAAATGATAATAGGTACAGATCCAGATGCAGATAGATTAGGAGTTGCTGTGAGAGATTTAAATAATAATTTGACCTTGATTAATGGAAATCAGTTAATGGTATTAATGTTTGATTATATTTTAAAAAGATTAAAAGCAAATACTACATTAAATAAAAACCATTTTATCGCTTCAACAATTGTTTCAACACCAATGATTAAAAATATTGCTAAATATTACAATGTTGACTGTAAATTAAGCCTGACAGGTTTTAAATGGATTGCCAAAATGATTGAGGATTTTCCGAATCAAGAATTTCTTGTTGGTGGAGAGGAAAGTTATGGATTGATGATTGGAAATGATGTTCGAGATAAAGATGCTTTGACCGCTAGTTTAGCTGCATTTGAAATGATGTCATATTATAAAGAAAATAAAAGCAGTGTATTTGAAGAATTAGTAAAACTCTATTGTCTTCACGGTTTTTATAAAGAAAAATTAATTTCTATAGTCAAACATGGTCAAAAAGGTCAAGAGGAAATAAAAAATCTTATTGATAATTACAGAAAAAATCCATTAGAATTTATTTCAGACTCAAGGGTGAAATATTTTTGTGATTATTCAACATCAATAAAGAGAAATTTAATTGAAAATAAGAATGAAAAAATATCATTACCAAAGTCTAATGTTATTGAATTTGAATCAATTGATGGATATAAAATTATATTAAGACCAAGTGGAACCGAACCAAAAATTAAAATGTACATTAGTGTAAATACTAATTTGGATAGCATAAACGAGTTTGAATCAGTTAATAGTATATTGGAAAATAAAATTCAAGAAATTATTAAGAGTATAGATCTATGAAAACAAACTACTTTAACAGGGTTTTCGGATATGCATGGGTATTTAAAAAATACTTTGTATTAAATATAATATCAAATATTTTTTATGCATTTTTTGGAACACTATCTATGATTTCTTTGTTTCCAATGCTAAAGGTTCTTTTTAACCAGACTGAACAGCTTTATAAACCACCTTCATGGCAAGGAATGGCTGAGGCAGCAAATTATGTTGAAAGTTATTTAAACTATTTTGTAACCACAAAAAAAGCATCTGGAAGTGATGATGTTTTAATTTTTATGGTCTCGGTGATCATTGTTACTTTTTTATTGAAAAATATTTTTAATTATATGTCTATGTTTTTTATAACATTTCTTAGAAATGGTGTTGTGAAAAATATAAGAAACGATATATATGAACAGATAATTAAATTATCTCTTTCCTTCTATTCTGAGAAAAAAAGAGGAGACATAGTAGCCAGAATATCTTCTGATGTTCAAGAATTAGACAATTCATTTTTGTCAATTTTTGAATTAATTGTAAAAGATCCTTTGATGGTATTGTTTACTCTAATCTCAATGTTTTTGATAAGTCCAAAACTTAGCTTATTTGTAATCATATTTATTCCCTTGTGTGGATTTGTTATTTCGGTTGTTGGAAAATCACTTAGAAGAAAATCTCTCAAAGTTCAAAAAGAACAAGGTCAATTTATTTCGCTGGTAGACGAAACCCTCTCTGGGATGAAAATTTTAAAAATATTTAATGCAGAAAAAAAGTTTTTAAAAAAATTTACCGACTCAACAAATAGATTCTACAAATTTTCAAATAGTGTTTTAAACAGAAAAAATCTTGCTAGTCCACTAAGTGAATTTTTAGGAATATCATCAATTGCTGGTGTGCTGTGGTTTGGAGGAATTATGGTGTTGAAAGAAAACTCATTGGACGCGAGTGCCTTCATAGTTTATCTTGGACTTGCTTATAATATTTTAACACCTGCTAAATCCCTAAGTAGAGCTACATATAAGGTGAAAAAAGCTTCTGCAGCTGCTGAAAGAATATTTCACATAATTGATAATGATACAATGGTCATTGAAGATCAAAAAGCACAAAATATTGAATCTTTTAGTGCTAACATAGAAATTAATGACATCACTTTTTCGTATGAAGATGAAACTGTTATAGACGGTTTAAACCTAAAAATCCCAAAAGGCAAAACTATTGCTTTGGTAGGACAGTCGGGAAGTGGAAAATCTACATTAGCTAATTTAATTTGTAGATTCTATGATGTCAACTCTGGCTCGATAAACATTGATGGAATAAATATTAAAAAATTAAAAAAATATTCCTTAAGAAATTTGATTGGGCTTGTAACCCAAGATTCAATTCTGTTTAATGACTCTATTAAAAACAACCTCCTAATTGCAAAACCTGAAGCAACAAATGAAGAGATAATCGAATGCTTAAAAATTGCAAACGCCTGGGAATTTGTGAGTAAAATGCCTAAACAAATACATTCTAATATTGGAGATTCTGGAAATAAACTATCAGGAGGTCAAAAACAAAGATTAAGTATTGCAAGAGCTGTTCTAAAAAACCCACCTATATTAGTGTTAGACGAAGCAACTTCTGCTTTAGATAGTGAAAGTGAAAAGCTTGTCCAACATGCCTTAGAAAACCTGATGAAAAACAAGACATCAATAGTGATTGCTCATAGGCTTTCAACAATTCAAAAAGCTGATAAGATTATTGTATTGGAAAAAGGTAAGATCATTGAATCAGGAATTCACAAAGAACTAATGAATAATGATGGTGTTTATAGCAATCTTGTTAAGATGCAGTCAATATAAATCAGTGTTTAAAAGAGGTGAATAACTATTTATTTTAGTATATTTTTTTTACTAGTTTATAAATTAATTTGGACTAAATTTAGCACTCATATTTGTTATTAGATGATATCTTTTTTTGAATCTCAAAATCATTCAATTTTTGCAGTACAAACTAATCAGACCATTTCAAAGAATGAAATAAAAAAACTAGAATGGTTATTAGGAAACGCAACTTTACTTTCAGAAAGTCAAATTAATAAAGAGTTTATCGGGCCTAGAGCTGCAATGATATCTCCGTGGAGTACAAATGCGGTTGAAATATGTAAAAACATGGGATTAGATTCTGTTTTAAGAATCGAAAAATATCTTGAGAGTATAAAATCTACAAATAATTTTGATCCTATGTTAAATGAAAAATTTGACTCTTTATCTCAATCTCTCTTTAAGATAAATTTAGATCCAAAAAAAATCACAAGTATTTCTAACATTCAGGAATATAACGAAAAAGAAGGTTTATCACTGAGTAAAGACGAAATTGACTATCTAGATAATATTTCGAAAAAAATTAATCGAAAATTAACCGACTCTGAAATTTTTGGGTTCTCACAGGTAAATTCTGAACATTGTAGACATAAAATATTTAACGGTAAATTTATAATTGATAATGAGGAAAAACAACAAAGTTTATTTTCATTAATCAAGCAAACATCAAAAGAAAATCCTGAAAATATTGTATCTGCCTATAAAGACAATGTTGCTTTTATAAAAGGACCAAAAATAAATCAATTTGCACCTGCCAGCTCAGATAAACCAGATTTCTATATTTCTCAAGAAATTGACACCGTAATTTCATTAAAAGCAGAAACTCATAATTTTCCCACTACGGTTGAACCATTCAATGGAGCTGCTACTGGTTCAGGTGGTGAAATCAGAGACAGATTAGCTGGAGGAAGAGGATCAATTCCACTTGCAGGTACTGCTGTTTATATGACCCCATATTCTAGGATTGACGATAAAAAATGGGAAAAAAATATAAAAGAAAGAAAATGGCTCTATCAAACACCCATAGACATATTAATAAAAGCGTCTAACGGTGCTTCTGATTTTGGAAATAAATTTGGACAGCCCTTGATATCTGGATCAATTTTTACGTTTGAAAATGAAACAAACGGAGAAATACAGGCATATGACAAAGTAATTATGTTAGCTGGAGGTATCGGTTATGCTAATAAAGATCATTCTTTAAAGAAAAAACCCGAGAAAGATGATTTAATTGTGGTTATGGGTGGAGATAACTATCGGATCGGAATGGGTGGTGCAGCAGTATCGTCAGCAGACACTGGAGAATTTTCTACTGGCATTGAACTAAATGCAATTCAAAGATCAAATCCTGAAATGCAAAAAAGAGTAGCTAACGCTATAAGAGGGACGATAGAAAATAATAAAAATTGCATAGTTTCAATACATGATCATGGAGCGGGTGGACATTTAAATTGTTTAACAGAATTAGTAGAAGAAACCGGAGGTTTTATCGAGTTAGATAAACTACCAGTAGGTGACCCAACACTTTCAAACAAAGAAATTATTGGTAATGAATCACAAGAAAGGATGGGGTTGATTATCAAAAAGGATAATATTGAAGAATTTATAAGAATTTGTGAAAGAGAAAGGGCTCCTGTTTATATTGTTGGAAAAGTTACAGATGATAAAAGGTTCACAATTTATTCAGATAAAACAAAACTTAGTTGTGTTGATCTAAGTCTAGATCATTTTTTTGGAAGTTCGCCTGAAACTATCTTGATTGATAATACAAAACCTCAAAAATATAATGAATTACAATATTCAGAAAAATTAATAAATGAATATGTGAAAGAATTATTTAGTTTAGAATCCGTTGGGTGTAAAGACTGGTTAACTAACAAAGTTGACAGATGTGTTGGAGGAAAAGTTGCTAAACAGCAATGCGTAGGTGAACTGCAGCTACCTTTAAACAATTGTGGAGTTATGGCGTTAGACTATTCAACTTCAAACGGTGTTGCAACTTCTATTGGACACTCACCTATATCTGCATTAATCGACCCAATCGCTGGAAGTAAGAATAGCATAGCAGAAGCATTAACTAATATTATTTGGGCGCCTTTGCAAGGTGGATTAAAAGGAGTTTCTCTTTCTGCAAACTGGATGTGGCCATGTAAAAATCAAGGTGAAGATGCAAGACTCTATAAAGCAGTAAAATCTGTTTCTAATTTTGCGATTGAATTAGGAGTAAATATTCCCACTGGAAAAGATTCTCTTTCAATGAACCAAAAATATGATAATCTTGAGGTTAAGTCACCTGGAACAGTTATTATTTCTGCAACAGCACATTGCAATGACATTTTTAATATAGTAGAGCCAGTATTTAAATTAAATTATGGATCGATTTATTATATAAATTTTTCATGTGATAATTTTAAACTTGGGGGTTCTGCATTTTCTCAAATAATCGGAGAAATTGGAAATGAAACTCCAACAATCAATGACTCAAAGTACTTTTTAAATGCATTTGAAACAATTCAAATTCTGATAAAAAATAATCATATAATTGCCGGTCATGACATAGCATCAGGTGGGTTTATTACTACACTGATGGAAATGTGTTTTTCATCAAACAATATTTCAGCTAATATTGATCTCACATTATTAAATGAAAAAGATACAGTAAAAACTTTATTTTCAGAAAATAGTGGGATAATAATACAGGTTTATAATGAAGAAGTGGAAAAAACATTTGCAAAAAATGGAATTAATGCATTAAAAATTGGTGAAGTTACAAGTGGAAAAACACTAAAAATCAAAAATTTTGAAAATACCTATTCATTTGACTTAGAGAAGTTTAGAGATTATTGGTATCAAACATCCATGTTAATGGACAAAAAGCAAACCTCAAATAATTTAGCCGAGGTCAGATATAAAAATTTTAAAAAACAACCACTTAAATTTAAATTTCCTGAAAATTTTAAAGGTATTTATAAAAACAATTCATCAGAAGCTAAACCAAAAGCTGCAATTCTGAGAGAACAAGGAAGTAACAGTGAAAGAGAATTAGCAAACGCACTATTCATGGCTGGTTTTGACGTTAAAGATGTTCACATGACTGATCTGATTAGCGGAAAGGAATCCCTGAAGGATATTCAATTTTTAGGTGCAGTTGGAGGGTTTTCTAATTCTGATGTTCTTGGATCAGCCAAAGGATGGGCAGGATCGTTTAAATATAACGAAAGGGCTAGAAAGACTCTAGAAGACTTTTTTTTAAGAAATGACACATTATCCATTGGTATATGTAATGGATGTCAATTGTTTATGGAACTTGATCTAATTTATCCATCACACAAAGAACATGGTAAAATGACATTTAATGATTCTAGAAAACATGAAAGTAATTTTACTTCAGTTAAGATAAATAAAAACAATTCAGCAATGTTAAATAACCTGGAGGGTTTAACGTTGGGTGTTTGGATCAGTCATGGTGAAGGAAAATTTAAACTTCCCTACCCTTCTGAAAATTATAATATAGTTGCAGAATATGGTTATAATGAATACCCATCAAATCCTAATGGTTCTGATTTTAACACTGCTATGATGTGTAGCGATAATGGAAGACATCTTGTAACCATGCCTCACATAGAAAGATCTATATTTCGATGGAATTGGGCACATTATAAAGATAAACGAAATGACAAAGTGAGTCCGTGGATATTAGCTTTTAAAAATGCGAAAAATTGGATATTAGAAAACTCTTTAATTTCGGAATAATATTTGCCATATTCTAGAAAAATATCTAATGAAAGTATTCCTTAACTTGTCAATATTATTTTTAATATTTCAGACAACATATTCCCAGAATTCAGACATTTTTTATAAATTAAAAATTAACTACTCAAATGGTGAGGATTTAATTGAACTTGCAAACAATGGTGTCTGTATTGATCACGGATTCAATAAAAAAAATCATTTTTTTATATCTGACTTCTCCGCTAGTGATTTAGATAAAATTAAATCGTTAGGATTTACTTATGAAATATTAATTGAAGATGTCACAAGCTTTTATCAAAATAGAAATAAATCCGAACTTAAGTTAAAATCAAATGAATACTGTATTGATGAAAATAACGATTATATAACTCCAAACAACTATGACATCAAAGACGGCAATGATTTTGGAGGATTTTATACCTATGAAGAGATGTTAGATGAATTAGATGATATGTATAGCCAATATCCAAATCTCATCACCCAAAGGACAGATTTAAAGGACGAAGAATATATAGAATCACCTCATATACATGAAACTTATGAAGGCAGGTTTTTACAATTGGTTAAAATTTCTGACAATCCTCAAACAAATGAAGAGGAACCACAAATTCTATACACCGCTTTACACCATGCACGTGAACCAGGGTCTATGCAACAACTAATTTATTTTATGTGGTATTTACTTGAAAATTATGAATCAAATGACAGCATTAAACAAATCATTGACAATTCAGAGTTATATTTTGTTCCTTGTGTTAATCCAGATGGATATGTTTATAACCAGACAGATGAACCGAACGGTGGTGGAATGTGGAGAAAAAACAGAAGAGATAATCATGGGGTAGATAATAACAGAAATTATTCTTTTATTGATGAAAACGGAAATGAAGTTTGGAATACATCTGGCACAACAGGAAACCCCAATGGAAACACCTATGCAGGTAATGAACCATTCTCTGAAGCTGAAAACAGAGCTATTAGGTATCTTGTTGAGTCAAAAAATTTCAAATTAGCTTTAAATAATCACACCTATGGAAATTTACTTTTATACCCATATGGATATGATTATAATCAACCAACTGAAGACAACGAGATTTATGAATTTATATCTTCAGAACTTGTAAGTGAAAATAATTATGACAACATCATTAGTGCTGATCTGTATCCAGCTGCTGGAGATAGCGATGATTTTATGTATGGTATGTTAACAACAGAAGACAATCAAACAAGAGAAAAAATATTTGCAATGACACCTGAAATAGGCAGTTCATTTTGGCCACAGTCATCAACAATTGAAGATCTTTGTATGGGAATGATTAAATTAAATTTAACAGCTGCTAAAATGATTGGAAATTATGCAAGGTTAAAAGATAATTCTTCAACATTTATAAATAATCTAAATTTTGAATCTAATTTCATTTTTCAAAGGCTTGGTATTTCTAATAACTCTGAATTTTCAGTATCTATTATTCCAATTTCTTCTAATATAGAAAGTGTTTCATCTACTATAACTATTAACTCAGCTCAAATAGGTGAAGCTATTAACGATAGTTTTGATATTTCCTTAAACGAATCTATACAGGAAGGTGAGAATGTGATCTATAAATACTTGTTAAATAATGGTTTATATGATGAAGAAATAACAGTAACTAAAATTTATGGTCAAACACAAACAATTATAGAGGATGATAGTGATAATTATGTAAATCATTGGCACGATGATTCTGAATGGTCAAATACATATGAAGAATATTTTTCCCCACAAACCAGTATTACAGACTCACCATACTCCAATTACAGCAATAATTCTGAAGAAATAATACAACTAATTGATCCAATAAATCTTTCCGGATTTGTTTATGCAGAGATTAATTTTGATGCTAAATGGAATATCGAGTCCGGTTATGATTATGTTCAATTAGAAATCTCAAATGATAATGGAAATTCTTGGATTCCTCAGTGTGGAAAATACACAAGAAAAGGAATCGAAACTCACGATTTTGCTTTGGATGAGCCACTTTACGATGGAAATCAACCTCAATGGATTAATGAAACAGTTTCACTAACAGATTATTTAAATGAAGATATATTTATAAGGTTTAAACTTTATACAGATGGGGGCCTCAGAAGAGATGGGTTTTATTTTGATAATTTTAAAATTAAAGGGGTCTCAGAAAATTTAGGTATTTCTGAAATTGAACAAGTTAGTTTTAATATATATCCTAACCCAACTGGTAATTATATTAATATTAGATCTGAAGTTAAAATAAATAAACTTGAAATATTTGATTTAATGGGTAAAAAACTTTTAGAAATAGAAAAAGAAAATATAGATAGAGCAAGATTACCAAAAATAAATTCAGGGGTTTATATTGTTAAATTATTTTCGGATGAAGGAATATCAAATCATAGAATTATAAAAAAATAATATATTTTTTTACTTTTACAATTAGAGATAATGCATTCCTCCCTTTCATATTAGTGATGGTTATAAATAATGATTTTAGAAAAAGAGTTGATTTTGTTTTAAGACAAAGCTGGAAAAATATTGAAAAAATGTATAATGTTGAAGCTTCAAAATATGATGTCACATTCTCAATTGGCTTTACTCTAATCAGTATTGATCCAGAAAATGGAAGTCCTTCAACATCAATAGGACCAATTATGGGATTAGAATCAAATAGTATTTCTAGAATTTTAAATTCCATGGAAAATAAAAACCTCATTACAAGAAGACCAAATCCAAATGATGGTAGAGGAATAATTATATCACTAACTAAGCTTGGCTTAAAAAAAAGACAGATTGTAATTGAAAAAATAAGACATTTTAAAAGTCGATTAAGATCAAGGATAGACCCAACTGATTTAGAAGCTTTTCATAGGGTAAATTCTCAAGTAAATGAAATTATTGAAGAAGGAAATGTCTTCAAAATTTAAAATTCCCTTTTTTTATTAAGTTCTTTCTCTTTTTTTAGTTCTTCTTTGGGAATTACTTTTAGGAAGCTTTCATGCTGCTCAATAGAATGTGCTATTTTATTAATGATTTCATCTGTTGAATCGTTTTCATAATCAATTTTTAAAGGCTCCTTTATAGTCATTGTTTGAAGAATATTTTTCTTCTTAATCCTTAAACCTTTTTTGTCAAAAGACCTTCTAAAGCCATCTATAACTATAGGTACTACTATAGGTTTGTATTGCTTTATTAAAAATGCTGTTCCTTTTCTTATAGGTTTGAAAGGAGTCGTTGTTCCTTGAGGAAAAGTTATCACCCAACCATCGTCTAAAGCTTTTCCGATATTGGAAATGTCGCTAAATTTTACTTTTCTGTTAACATCTTCTCCGTTACTCCTCCAAGTTCTTTCAATACTTACAGAGCCAGCATAGGCAAAAAGCTTGGGAATTAATCCTGAATTCATGGTCTCTTTAGCAGCAATAAAGTAAATATTAAGTTTAGGATTCCATAAATAACCTATATTTTTAATTGAATCAACTCGTCCTTTTAAGCTTGCGTTAAATACATGAAACATAGCTACTACATCAGCAAAATATGTTTGATGATTGGAAATAAATAAAACATTTGAATCTTTTAAATCTCTAATAATTTCAGATCCTTCAATTTTAAGTTCGTTAAATCCTCTGTATCTCCTATGACTATAGGCACCGATAATCCTGATTATCCACTTTTTAATAAATAGTATATGACCAAAGGGATTTCTCTTAATAAACTGCATAGACACTCACTAATTTAAAAAATTTACTTAGAAGCTAAGTATCTTTCAGCATCTAATGCTGCCATACAACCCGTTCCTGCTGCTGTTATTGCCTGTCTATATGTGTGATCTGCTGCATCTCCAGAAACAAATACTCCTTCAACATTTGTTTTTGTTGATCCAGTTTTGTTTATAATATAGCCTGTGGAGTCCATGTCAATATATGGTTTAAAAATATCAGTATTAGGTTTGTGACCAATGGCAACAAAAAATCCAGTAGCAGGAATCTCATTTAATTCACCTGTTAAGTTGTTTTTTGTAAGAATTGACGTTACTAATTGACCATCACCTTTGACCTCCTCTGTAGATGTGTTAAAAAGTATTTCTATATTTTCAGTTTTCATAACTCTTTCTTGCATAATCTTAGAGGCTCTAAATTCATCTCTTCTGACTAACATGGTCACTTTACTGCATAATTTTGAAAGATAATGAGCTTCTTCACAAGCAGAATCTCCACCACCCACAATTACAACTTCTTGGTTTTTATAAAAAAATCCATCACATACAGCACAAGCTGATACTCCACCTCCAGATTCAAGATATTTTTTTTCAGAGTCTAAACCAAGATATTTCGCAGATGCTCCGGTTGATATTATTACTGAATTACATTCCAGTTCATGTTCATCATTTACCCAGAGTTTTAGTTTATTGCTAAAATCAACCTTTGTTATCCAACCATTTCTAATATCAGTACCAAATCTTTCAGCTTGTCTTTGCAACTCTACCATCATCTCGGGACCAGAAACTCCGTCTGGATAACCAGGAAAATTTTCGACATCAGTTGTAGTTGTTAATTGGCCACCAGGTTGAATACCTTGATATAAAACTGGATTCATGTTTGCTCTAGCTGCGTATATAGCTGCAGTGTAACCTGCCGGACCAGAACCAATAATAAGGCAATTTACTTTTTCACTCATTTACATATAATTTGATAAACAAAAATATGTAATTATTGTTTATTTGAAGCATTCATTTAACCATTTAATAGCTAGTTTTTTGTAATTTCATTATATGAAGAAGTTTATATTATTTTTTGCTGTTTTTTGTTTTTTTGGTAATTCATTCTCAAATGAATTGAAATATGAATTAATAGTTGATGATCTTGATGTACCGTGGGCATTTGTTTTTTTGCCAGACGATTCAATTTTGATTACAGAACGTAGGGGTGAGTTAATTCACTACAATAATGGAATAAAAACGATTATCAAAAATCTTCCTGAAATTATTTCTAAAAATCAAGGAGGACTACTCGATATCGAATTACATCCAAATTATTCTGAAAATAAATGGATATATATATCCTACTCTTCTTCAAATGATAAAAACGACGGAACAAATACATCAATTTTAAGATTTAAATTAAAGGGAGATCAAGCTATTAATCAGGAAATAATTTATAAGGCCTTACCAAATAGTAAAAGAAGCCTTCATTATGGAAGCAGGATGGTATTTGACAAGGATAATTATTTATTTTTCAGTATTGGTGATAGAGGAAATCGTGATCTTAACCCACAAAATATTAATAGAGATGGTGGTAAAATATATAGATTACATGATGACGGAAAAATTCCTATTGACAATCCTTTTGTCAATGAGAAAAATTCAAAAAAAGCAATATATAGTTACGGTCATAGAAATCCCCAAGGTATGTTTTATGATAGCAAAACAGAAAAAATATGGATTCATGAACATGGACCGAGAGGCGGTGACGAAATAAATATTATTGAAGCTGGAGGAAATTATGGCTGGCCATTGGCAAGTTATGGTATAAATTATATTGGAACAAGATTCACTGACAAAACCTCGATTAAAGGTATGATTGATCCGATTCATTATTGGGTTCCATCGATAGCACCCAGTGGAATGGTTTATGTTGATAATCCAAACTATCCATCAATAAATCAAAGTATTTTAATAGGATCTTTAAAGTTTCAATATATACACCAATGTATTATTAAAAACGGGAAAATTATAGAGGAAAAAAAATTATTTGATCAAATTGGTAGAGTAAGGTCAATTGAATTGGATAAAGACAAAAATATTTTTGTGGGGGTTGAAAATCTTGGAATTATAAAACTAATTGAATAACATGTTCATTGTCGGAATAACTGGTGGTACTGGAAGCGGAAAAACTACAATTATAAATGAAGTCAATAAATTATTTGATTCATCAGACATTTGTTTATTATCTTCCGATTCATATTATAAGAATAATGCCAATTTAGATTTTAGCCAAAGGGATAAATTAAATTATGATACACCTGAAGCGATTGACTTTAATTTATTAAATAAACATATTGATTTACTAAAACAAGGAATAAATATTAATGTTCCTAATTATTGTTTTACAACACATTTAAGACTTGAAAACTCAACAGTGTTAGAACCTAAAAAAATATTAATCATTGAAGGGATTTTGATTTTAACAGACAAAAATTTAAGAGACAGTATTGATTACTCGGTGTTTTTAGATTGTCCGCGAGATGTCAGATTTCAAAGAAGGTTGGAAAGGGATATAAAAGAAAGAGGAAGAAATTATAATGATGTTGTTAATCTGTTTGAAACCAGACTTGACTATATGCATTCTAAATTTGTTGAACCATATAAATCAAAGTGTGATTTAATTTTAAACACGAACGAAAATATTGACATTAATCCTTTGGTTAAGTTTATAAAAAAGAATTTGTGATGAAAAATAAAATTTTAAAATTTATTAAAAGCACCTATGGAATTATTATAATATTGTTCATTTTTTGGATGATATTTTTTGACAGTAATTCTCTAATTATTCACAATGAATTAAATAATGACATTAGAGAATTAAATGAGCAAAAAACATATTACAAGAATGAAATATCAAAGGACAATATTGAACTTGAAATGATACAATCTGACTCAGGACTTGAAAAATATGCAAGAGAAAAATTATTTATGAAAAAGGATAATGAGGAGATTTTTTTAATAGAATATGATACAATTTCAGATTAAATGAAAATTGAAAATACAACACACGCTCGATGGGCTGAAAAGATAATGAATGATATTGGAGAAAAGGAATATTATGATTTATTCTCAGTGTCAAACGAAGGTGTATCTATTTCACCTCACCTTACAAACAATCCTAATTCTATAATTAATCCAGATAACTTATTATTTCCAAAAAACTGGGATATTATGGGTGATATTGATTGTGGTAATAATATTGATTTAAACAGAGAAATAAAAAAATTATTAGAAAATGATATAAATAATTTCACATTATACAATTATAAAAACGAGAATATTGATAAGTCAATTATTTCAAGGGGTAATTTTTTTATTAGTTCTAATAAATTTATAGAACAAACTGAATTAAATATTATAATTGAACCAAAATTAGATTCATTAAGTGACTTAAATTTAAATGATTACGTAAATGAAAAATTTATTTTAAATATTTCATCGGAATTTTTTAAAAAATCAGGGGCTAACATAGTCCAAGAAATAGCGTTTTTAGTCTCTGTAGCTTCGGAATTATTAGATAAGTATGGAATTAATATTATTGAAAAAATATCTTTTGAGGTAATTCAGGGCAATAATTACTTTTTTGAAATAGCAAAAATTCAAGTTTTAAGAATTCTTTGGAGTATAATTTCGAAAGAATATGGTAAACAGATTGACGATTGTATCATTACTGCTAAACCATCAACAAAAAACAAAACAATTGAAAATTTTAATAATAATATTATAAGATCAACTTCAGAATGTATGTCTGGAATTTTAGGTGGGTGTAATTTTATAAAATCTATTCCATATGATATTAAATTTAAAGACAGAAACGAGTTTTCTGAAAGAATTAAATACAATCAACTTTTAATTTTAAAAAATGAAACTTCAATTGATAAAGTTAATAATGCGATTAGCGGTAGTTATTATCTAACTTATTTAATCGAAAATTTAGCTCAAAAATCCCTTGATTTTTTTAAGAAAATAACGTCTAATGGAGGTTATACTGAGAGTTTAAAAAATGATGGACTTTTCAATGAAATTTTATTAAACTCAAAAAAGGAAAAAGAGCAATATAGTACAGGAAAAAAAATATTAGTGGGTTTCAATAAATATTTAGATGAATAAAAAGAATTTTAACAATATAACCCTAAAGGACTTTAGTCCAAAATCTATTAAAAAAGAAAAAAATATTTTTTTTGAAACTGATGAACAAATAAATATTAAGTCTAATTATTGTTCTGAAGATCTTAGGAATAATGATGAAATAATGTCAATTGCTGGATTGCCGCCATTTATCAGAGGACCTTACTCTTCAATGTACACAAATAAACCTTGGACAATAAGACAATATGCTGGATTTTCAACAGCGAAAGAAAGTAATAAATTTTACAAAGAAAATTTAAAGGCTGGACAAAAAGGACTTTCCGTTGCATTTGATTTACCTACCCATAGAGGTTATGATTCAGATAATTCTAGGGTAATTGGTGATGTCGGAAAAGCAGGAGTTGCAATTGATAGTGTTGAGGATATGAAGATTTTATTCGAAGGAATTCCGCTTGATAAAATGAGTGTTTCAATGACAATGAATGGAGCTGTTCTTCCAATTATGGCGTTTTATATAGTTGCAGCAGAAGAACAAGGAGTTGATATTGGGAAACTTTCAGGAACCATTCAAAACGATATTTTAAAAGAATACATGGTCAGAAACACTTTTATATATCCACCCAAAGATTCAATAAGGATAATCGCTGATATATTTCATTTTACAAGCAAACACATGCCTAAATTTAACAGTATTAGCATCTCTGGGTATCACATGCAAGAGGCTGGTGCAAGTGCAGATTTAGAGCTTGCATACACTTTAGCAAACGGAATAGAATATGTGAAAACAGGTATTGATGCAGGACTTGATGTTGACGATTTTGCTAATAGGTTCTCATTTTTTTGGGGAATAGGGATGAATCATTTTATGGAAATAGCCAAAATGAGAGCTGCTCGTTTTCTCTGGACAAAATTAATGAAGCAATTCAATCCAAAAAACGAAAAATCATATTGTCTAAGAGCACACTGTCAAACAAGCGGTTGGAGTCTTACAGAGCAAGAACCATTCAATAATATAACCAGAACAACTATTGAAGCATTATCTGCAGTTTTTGGTGGAACACAAAGTCTCCATACAAACTCATTAGATGAAGCAATAGGTTTGCCAACAAAATTCTCTTCAAAAATAGCACGAGACACTCAACTAATTATTCAAGAAGAAATTGGAATTTGTGATACGGTAGACCCTTGGGGTGGAAGTTACTATGTTGAAAGCTTAACAAAAGAACTTATAAATAAAGCAATGATTCACATAAATGAAATAAACGATGCAGGCGGAATGACTAAAGCTATTGAAAAAGGGATACCAAAAATGAGAATTGAACAAGCAGCAACAAAAAAACAGGCTAAAATTGATAATAAAGAATTCATCATTGTTGGTGTAAATAAATATAGATTAGAGGAAGATGAAACGATTAATTATTTAGAAATTGATAATGAAGAAGTTAAGAATAATCAACTTGATAAAATAAATCAACTTAGAAAGAACAGATCAGATTCAGAAGTTCAGAAAATATTAAATGAGTTGAGAACAGCGGCCGGAAAGAAAAATAAAAATTTATTAGCTTTAGCAGTAAAAGCTGCCAGAGCTAGGGCAACATTAGGTGAAATTAGCTTAGCTTTGGAAAAAGAGTTCGGAAGATATAAGTCTGAAATAAGAAGCTTTTCCGGAGTTTATAAGTCAGGTATGAAAGATAATAGTTCTTATGAAAATGCAGTAAATCTTTCAAATAAGTTTGCTGAAATTGATGGAAGAAGGCCAAGAATTTTAATTGCAAAAATTGGTCAAGATGGACACGATAGAGGAGCAAAAGTAATAGCAACCAGTTTTGCTGATATTGGTTTTGATGTGGATATAGGCCCCTTATTTCAAACTCCTGCAGAAGTTGCTAAGCAGGCAGTTGAAAATGATGTACACATTGTTGGTGTTTCGTCTTTGGCAGGAGGCCACAAAACACTTATTCCCAATTTAATTGAAGAGTTAAAAAAATATGAGTGCGACGATAAGATGATTGTAGTTGGTGGTGTTATACCTAAAAAAGATTATGAATTTTTATACAATAACGGGGTTACATGCATATTTGGTCCAGGCTCAAATATTGGAGAATCTGCCATCACCATATTGGAGTCATTAATTGAAAATCATAGTTGATTTTTTGTGTTAATATTTTAAAATTTCTTTAACAAGAATTAGTTCTAATTAAATTTTATTAATTGTACATTTAAAATTCATTAGCGCAGTCAAAAAATATGAGTAAAATTATTGCTATTTCTAATCAAAAGGGAGGAGTCGGGAAAACAACAACTTCTGTGAATTTATCATCTGCTTTAGCTGCTTTAGAAAAAAGAGTTTTACTAATAGATTTTGATCCACAAGCCAATGCTACTTCCTCCATTGGAATTGAGGTAAATATTGGCAGTAAAACAATTTATGACTTATTGGAAAATGAATGCTCAGCAGAAGATTGCATTTATAAAACCAAACTTGAATTTCTTGATGTCATACCCGCTCATATTGATTTAGTTGGGATAGAAATTGAATCAATAAATATGGTTGAAAGAGAATATCTTTTAAGAAATACCATTTTTAATTTTAAGGACAATTATGATTTTATTTTGATTGATTGCCCTCCTTCTCTAGGATTACTGACAATAAATGCTTTATCTACTGCTGATTCTGTATTAATTCCAATCCAATGTGAGTATTTAGCATTAGAAGGACTTGGTAAATTATTAAATACCATAAAAAGTATCCAAAAATTACACAATAAAAATTTGTTAATCGAAGGTCTACTACTTACAATGTATGATACAAGATTAAACCTGTCAAACCAAGTGAAAAAAGAAGTTAAACTTCATTTCAATGAAATGGTTTTTAAAACGATCATACACAGAAATGTTAGATTAGGTGAAGCAACTAGTTATGGCAAAAGCATTATTGATTACGACGTTAGCAGTAAAGGTGCTGATAATTATTTAAATTTAGCAAAGGAAATTATTTCAAAAAATTGAATATGGCTAAAGCAACTAAAAAACAAGTACTCGGTAGAGGTCTAGAAACAATACTTAAAGATTCCAAAAACAAGCCAAGTTCAATTTCAAATCTAAAAACAAATTATAGTACTGAGATAGAAGTTTCAAATATAATTCTTAATCCATTTCAACCAAGATCAGCTTTTGACAAAGAAAAGTTAAATGAACTAGTTATTTCTATAAAAAACATTGGATTAGTTCAACCAATTACGGTAAAAAAATTGTCTAAAAAGAAATTTCAACTAATATCAGGTGAAAGAAGGCTTAGAGCTTTTAAACAATTAAAAATTAATAAGATTCCATGTTACATAAGAAAAGCTGATGATCAACAATCTCTGGAGATGGCATTGGTTGAAAATATACATAGACAAGATTTAGATTCTATCGAAATAGCAATTTCATATAAAAGATTAATCGAAGAAATTAAGCTTACACAGGAGGAATTGAGTGATAAAATAGGTAAAAAAAGATCTACTATTAGTAATTATTTAAGGTTACTAAAGTTAAACCCTATAGTTCAGAGTGGTATTAAGGATGGGTTTATCTCTATGGGACACGGAAGAGCTATGATAAACATAGAGGACGAAAAACTACAACTTTCAATTTATGAAAAAATAATCTCAAAAAATTTGTCTGTCAGGAATACTGAAAAGCTAATTAAATCCTTAAAAAATCCAGAAAATAAAAAGAAAAAAAGAATAATTTCTGTTGATTTTTCTAGTGAAAAAACTAAAACTGAAAAAAAGTTAGAAACAAAAGTTGATTTTGTCTTCAATGAAAATAATAGTGGTAAAATAATTTTAAATTTTAAATCAAAAACCGATTTTCATAGAATTTTAAAAAAAATAAATGAATAAGTTTTATATATATATTATTCTTTTTTTCTCAACAATCTTATCATTTGGTCAAAACAATAATCCTGATAAAGAATTAGAGGCAGCTTTAAGACCTTCTAAAGCGACATTTTATTCTGCTGTTCTCCCTGGTTTAGGTCAGGTTTATAACAAGAAATATTGGAAAGTCCCTATAGTTTATGGTGCACTTGGTGCTGGAATCTATTTTTATAATCAAAATAACAAGGATTATAATAGATATCGAAACGCATACAAAAGAAGATTGGCAGGCTTTACTGATGATGAATTTTATGGAAATGGACAGTATCCTGCTATTTCCAATGACGGGTTAATAAGAGCTCAAAATACGTTAAAAAGAAACAAAGAACTGTCAATTCTTGTTACAGTAGGTCTGTATATTTTAAATATTATTGATGCTAATGTCGATGCTCATTTACTTCAGTATAATCTTGACGATAATTTAACATTAGAACCAAAAATTAATTATAATGAGGTTCAAAATAAATCAAATTTTGGAATTTCTTTAAATATAGAATTATGAATGAATTGCTGATTATTTTACTTGTTTTAAATTTTGTTCATGGATTTGGTACCTGGAAATTATATATTATATCAGGGAATAAAGGCTGGCACTCATTCATCCCAATTTATAATATATTTATTTTACTTAAAATAATTAACAGACCTTGGTGGTGGATTTTTATTTTAATTCTACCTGTTTTAAATACAATCTTAATTCCCGTAATCTGGGTTGAAATTTCTAGAAGTTTTAAAAAAAACACTTACACTGATACTTTCTTGTCAATTTGTTCATTTGGCTTTTACAACTATTATCTAAACTATTTTACAAAAGCAGAATATGTAAAACATAGGGACATAAATCCAAAAAGTTCTAATGGTGAATGGGTTAGTTCTATAATATTTGCCGTGATCGCTGCAACATTTGTTCATACATATTTTATGCAACCGTACACTATACCAACATCTTCACTTGAAAAATCACTATTAGTTGGGGATTTTTTATTTGTTAGTAAATTTCATTATGGTGCTAGAGTTCCGATGACCACTATAGCTGCTCCAATGGTTCATGATACAATCCCAATAATTAACAAAAAATCTTATCTAAATAAAGAACAGCTTCCTATTATTTCAGAACTCCCCTACTTTAGGTTGCCAGGTTTACAAAAGATTAAAAGAAATGAGATTGTTTGTTTCAGTTGGCCTGTTGACACATTTAAAAACATGTATTATACAGATAAGGGTTATTACAAGCCAATTGACAAAAAAACTAATTATGTTAAAAGAGCTGTTGGAGTTGCAGGAGATACCCTAGAAGTTATAAATGGGTATGTGTATATTAACGGAGAAAAAAATGTATTGCCTGAAAGAGCCAAGCTTCAATTTTCATATTTAGTTCAGCCAAAAAAAAATAAATTCAACAAAAAAGTCATGATAAATAATTATGATATAACTGATAGATTTGGCCCAATTAATAATGATTACACTTATAAATTTATGGGAATCAGTGAAACATCTCTTGAAAAACTAAAAAATGACACCAATGTTGAATGGGTAAAAAAGGATACTTTACCTAAAGGAATTAAAGACCCATCTGTGTTTCCTCAATCCTCATCTTATAAATGGAATAATGATTTTTTTGGACCAATTTATATCCCTAAAAAAGATGCAACAATAGAGATAACCAAAGAAAACCTGCCAATATATAAAAGACTTATAAAGGTTTATGAAAACAATGATATTTACAGTTTAGATGATAAAATTTACATCAACGGAATTGAAACAAATAAATATACGTTTAAACAAGATTATTATTGGTTAATGGGTGATAATCGAAGTAATTCTCAAGATTCAAGATCATGGGGCTTTGTACCATTTGACCACGTTGTAGGTAAACCAGTGTTTAAGTGGCTTAGTATAGATTATAACGCAAAAGGTATAGATAAAATCAGATGGAACCGAATGTTTACTACCGTTCATGGTGAAGGTAAACCAACCTCTTACTTCTTGCATTTTATTGCAGTGATAGTTTTATGGAATGTAATTTCTTATTTCAGAAGAAAGAAATTACAATGACAACTATAATACATCCCAGCTATTTTCCAAATATTGAATATTTCAGTTATTTATTAAATTCTGAAGATATTTCATTTGAGATAAATGATTTTTATCAAAAACAAACACTAAGAAATAGAACATCAATATACGGATCTAACGGAAAATTAGATCTTGTAATTCCTGTTAAATTTTCTTATATGAAAAAAGAAAAACTTAAGGATATTAAAATTTGTAATGATACAAAATGGCAAAACAATCATTTTAAATCAATTCAAACAGCATATAGAAATTCTCCTTATTTTGAATTTTTTGAAGATTATTTTTTTGAAATTTTTGAGAAAAAAGAAAAATTCCTGGTAGATATTAATATAAAATCTATTGAGATAATATTTAAAATTTTAGAGATAAATATTGATTATTCTTTCACTAAAGAATATAATAATATTTATAACCAAGACAATGACCTTAGAAATATTTGTAACAGAAAAAAAACCGCAATAAAAAATTTGATTGATCCATATTCACAGGTATTTGACTCAAGACATGGACATATTTGTAATTTAAGTATGATTGATTTAATATTCAATCAAGGAATCAATAGTTTAGATTATTTTAAAAAATCTAATAACTAATCTCACTATATATTGGCTCGTGATCAGACAGATTAAGTTTGAATGTTTGAAATTTATTTATTTTAAATAGTTTTTGCGTCAAAATAAAATCAATTCTTAATGGCACATAATTATAATTAAATGTAATCCCAAATCCATTACCTTTTTGTTTAAAAGCGTCATTGAAATCATTAGAAAGTTGTTTGTAAACATATGAAAAAGCGGTATTGTTTAAATCGCCTGAAATGATAACTTTATAAGGACTTTTTGTTATACTATTAACAAGCATTTCTACTTGTTGTTGTTGCTTTATAAAAGTATTCGAAATATCGTCTATAACCTTAACATTATTTTGATTGATTTCGATCATTTCGTTGCTCTTTTCAAATGAAAATGATTGAAGGTGAATATTATAAATCCTTACAGTATCATTTTGAATTTTAATATCGGCAAAAATAGCGTTGTTAGATAGACTATTAAAATTTACAGAACCCTTACTAACAATAGGGTGTTTAGAAAAAATAGCTTGACCATATCTTAAATTATTTCCTCTTAATTTTTCATACACATAAGGATAGTCATCTAGCTTAAATTCAAAATTTTGATACTCTTGTAAACAGATAATATCAGGACTTTTTTCTTGTAAAAAATCTCTTATTTTTAAAGTAATTTTATCATCTTTAATCCATTTATAAATATTGAATAGTCTAACGTTATAGCTGATAATAGAAATCTTACTATCACCCATGAATTTAGAATTATCAGAAAAATTCACAAAGCTTCTAAGACTATCCATTCCGATAATCAAAACAATAAGTGATAATAAAAATTGTTTTTTAAGTTTTGCAATCCAAAAAAAGAGAAAAAGGATGTTTATAATTATAATGACAGGAGAAAATAAACTTACTATCGAAAATTGAGAAAAAATCGATGGCTTCATGTAAGGAATAATTATTGATACTAAAAAAAGGAACGCCGAAAATGAGTTAATTAAAAAAAGAAACTTTTCTAAAAGACTAAGGTTTTTCATTTTTTCCCTCCTTGTTTAAAAAGATATTCTTTTTCATCATTGTCTAAACTATCATATCCGCTCTTGCTAATTTTATCTAAAATTTTGTCAACTTTTGTTTGATTGTTTTTGAAACGATATTTACTTGAGTCAGGTTTTATACTTTTTTTAAATTTTGGAAAACCGTACAATGTATAATAGTAATAAACACCTACCATGTAACCACCTAAGTGAGAGTAAACTCCAAATTGTCCAGGTGATATAATTTTTAAAAAATCGGTAAATAAAATAAAAGCCATCAAATATTTATACTTAATGTTAAAGCGAAAAATTCTAAGACTTAAGTTTGGTGATAATAATAATAGAAACATTAAGAGAGCAGAAATTCCAGCTGAAGCTCCGATTAGAGGTGCCTGTGATCCAGTAAAAAGATAAAAAACTCCACCTAGGAATATACCTACAAAGAACAAGTTAATTGCGATTTTTTCTCCTAATAAATTTATTATTGAGTTGGTTGTGAATACAAGAAGAAATATCATAAATATTAATTCAAATAATCCTTGATGCACAAATGCATATGTAAAAATCGACCATGGCTTGGTTAGGATATTTAAATCAAGTGAAAAAAAAGAAATTATTTCATCTTGTAAGGAAAATAAAGAAGAAAGATGATAGGTAACAAACGTAAAAATATTTACAACAACAATTTTTTGAAAAAAATTTAAGTTTGAGAAGTTAAATTTAAGCCTATCTTGAAAGTTCATTAATACCACCTATTTTGATTAAACTGATTTTTTTTCCAATAATACATAATCAAAAAACCCGTTAATGCACCACCAATATGCGCAATGTATGCTGTGTTACTAGGACTAAAAATAGCTTGGCCAGTAATTGCAGAAAACAAATCAAGAAAAATTATTCCGGGAATAAAGTATTTTGCTTTTACAGGAACTGGAAAAAAGATTAACATAAGCTTACTTTCTGGGAAAAACATACCAAAGGCAACAAGAATACCCATAATTGCACCAGAAGCACCAACCATGGTAGATAAAAATGAGGTATTAAAACTCATTAGCCCATCAGCTCCTAAAATGTTACCCCAATTAGTATTATATCTACCCTCCATCAATAAATTCATAATTGATTGAGCATCATATCCATTACTAATTAATATATCTAGATTAGAGTAAAATGAATAATAAAGGAAACTTATCTGTGCTATAGCAGCTCCCAAACCACATGTTATATAAAAAAATATAAATCTTCTAGATCCAAAAATTGATTCAATCGCTGACCCAAACATCCATAATGCAAACATGTTAAAAGCCAAATGAACAATACCCCCATGCATAAACATATGTGTAATTAATTGCCAAAATTTAAAATCTGGATTTTCAGGAAAATGTAAGCTAAATAAAGAATAAACAAATTCAGAATTCAATGAGAAACTTGAACCAAAATAAAAAATTACATTGATTATAAGAAGTTGTTTTACAGTTGGAGTTATTCTATTCATTTACTTAAACATGTTTTCAATTTCAGAATAATTGATTTTAACATATGTTTTTTGATTAAATGGACTAATCATTGTTTCCTTACAAGCAAATAATGAATTTACAATATATTGTTGCTCTTTAAGATCAAGATAGTTTCCATTTTTAATTGACATAGTTTTGGACATGATTTTACAAATCAAATCAGATTCACTAAAACTATTCTCAGGAACTTCATTTTGTATATTAAATAATAAGTTATTAAATAACTCTATCAAATTTTCAGCATTTATAAATGGTGGAATCGCTTTAATATTTATTTTTTCAGTTTTTAAATCAAAGTCTAAGCCAAATTGATTTAAAATATTTTTATTGGATTTAATAATCTCAATATCAGCTTTAGAAAAATCAATTTCTAATGGGTGAAGTAATTTTTGAGGATTAACCTTGTTTAGTGTAACCGACTTTAAAAATTCCTCATATAATATTCTTTGATGCGCCCTTTCTTGATTTATTATAATGAGTCCAGATTTGGTCTTACTTACTATATACTTTTTATTTAATTGAATAGGATTACTAGTTGCAACATCAGAATTAAAATCCTCAAAACTAAATTCCTTTAGCTCATTACTTTCTGATGAGAATTCTAAAGAATTCATTTTTTCTTTGAAGGAATCTATCTTGATGTATTTTTTTTGAGATTCATTTACCTCAAAAGGATTATAGCTTGGATTAATATCGATTCCCACTGACGCAGAATTACTTTTCTTTTCAAAATTATAAGGAACATCTAATGACTTATCTCTGTTAAAATCTAAAACTGGAGAAATATTGTATTGACCAAGACTGTGCTTAACAGAGGCTCTTAAAATAGCATAAATTGAATGCTCGTCCTCAAACTTGATTTCAGTTTTTGTTGGATGAATATTTATATCTATTGTGCTTGGATCAACTTCTATGTTTAAAAAATATGAGGGATTATATTTTGAATCAATAAGTCCTTCAAATGCAGAATTAATAGCATGATTTAAATACGGACTTTTAATAAATCTATTATTAACAAAGAAAAATTGTTCTCCACGAGTTTTTTTAGAATACTTTGGTTTAAATATAAAGCCTTCAATATTTAATATCTCTGTATTTTCTGAAACAGGAACTAGCTTTTCTGAAGTTTTTACTCCGAATAAATTAACAATTCGCTTTTTAAAATTTGAAACGGGAAGATTATACATTTCAGAATTGTCATTATAGAAAATTAATTTGATTTCAGGATGAGCTAAAGAGATCCTTATAAACTCGTTTACAATATGTTTTAATTCAACATTATTTGACTTTAAAAAATTTCTTCTTGCAGGAATATTAAAAAAAAGGTTTTTCACCGAAATTTTAGTACCCACCTCACTAACTGTTGATTTATTACTTTTAACTTCACTGCCGTGAATTTCAATTTCATTAGCTAATTCGACTCCAGATTGCTTGGATATTAAATTTACATGTGAAATTGCAGAAATACTTGCCAATGCCTCACCTCTAAATCCCTTCGACTTTATATTAAATAAATCTCTGGCTTGTGAAATTTTTGATGTAGTATGTCTGTCAAAACATATTGATACGTCTCTTTTGGACATCCCAATACCATTGTCTATAACTTGTATTAAGGTCTTACCAGCATCTCTAATTAGGATTTTTATCTCAGTTGCTTTGGCATCAATTGAATTTTCTAGTAATTCCTTAACAACAGAAGCAGGTCTTTGAACCACTTCACCAGCAGCAATCTGATTAGCAACATTTTCTGGAAGTATATTGATAATATCTTTCATCAATTAATTTTTTAAATCAAAAAGAATAATAAAAACAAAGAGATTAGAATTAATAAAATAATTACTAATCTAGTTTTAACCGACTTTTCAGATCCTTTTTTATAATCATCAACCGCATTTCTAAATTTTTTTCTAAAACCATTATCATCTCCAACAGTGGTTCTATACTCATCAAATTTTGATTTAATTTTTTTGGGAACTGCGTGTTTGCCAAGATATGAATTGTCTTCAGAAAATCTTCCCGAATAACTATAACGTTTATTTTTTTTTAATTTAAATAGACCCAAAACCAAATTTTCTGAATTAAACTAAATATAATAAATATCTTAATTAAAAGATATCATTTTCACTGCAGCTATAGCTGCTTCAGTACCCTTGTTACCATGTTCTCCTCCAGATCTAGCTAATGATTGGTTTTTGTTGTGGTCAGTAAGAACGCAAAAAATCACAGGAGTCGTACCTAAAGCATTCAAATGCATAATTCCATTAGAAACAGCATTACAAATAAAATCATAATGATCAGTCTCCCCTTTAATAACACAACCTACTGCAATTATTGCATCAAAGTTTTCATTAGATAATTTTTTACAACCATAAACAAGCTCAAAGCTACCAGGGACCCAGGAAATCGAAATATTTTCGTTTTTAACTCCGAGGTTAACTAATTGATCTTTAGCGCCTTTAAGCAAATTTGAAGTAATATCGATATTCCACTCTGAAACTACAATACCAATTTTATAATTTACCGAATTTGGGAAATCATCAGGATTAATTTCTGTGAAGTTTTGACCCTTTAAATTCATTTATTGATTAGATGCTATTGCTTTTGAAATAAAAGCATCTATATTTTTAGCTTCTGGACTATTTGGATAATCTAGCTTAACACTAGTAAAGTAATCTTCTGCTCTGTTAAACTTATTTAATTTCATGGCAATAGTTCCAGCTTTAAACAAGTACATAGGGGTTGTGTAATTATTTTCAACTTTTGAAGCTTTAACATAATAATCAAGAGCATCATCAAATTGATTTAATTCAGCAAAAGCATCTCCTATTGATCCAGTAGCCAAAGAACTCAGTAATATATCATCTGAACTGAATTCTGATAAATATTTTATTGCATTTTGATAATCATTCATTTTTAAATACATCATACCTGAATAGTAATTAGCCAGGTTTGCGGCATTTGTTCCACCAAATTCTTCAATTACATCCAGCATACCTAGATTTATCTCATCACCATTGAGTGAAATATTATATACAGAATCGCTGTTAATTAACATTGCTTCATCAAACTTTTTCTGTGCGAAGTACATTTTATTAAAAGCATTACTTTCTTTAGGCTCTACAATTAACTTTGAGTAAGCAAAGATACCTATGACTAAAATTGATATTACTGCAACAAGACCAAGAATTCTATTTTGATTTTTTTCAACCCATTGCTGAGTTTTAGATGACCCTTCATCTAATGTATTAAAAACATTAGCTGTTGTTGATTTATTTTCAAGAGCTTCAGCCTTATTAGATGAAGCCTTATTTTTAAAACCTCTTTTCTTATATGTTGCCATAATATTATTTTAGGGCGTAAAAATAAAATTTTTATTATTAAAAAATGGATAATTTATTTGTTATTTTTGGGTTAAGCGGATTACGATTCAATTTCCTTAACACTATTTACACTTTATGTTTTTAAAAGAGTTATCATTAACAAACTATAAAAATTTTGAAAATCTTAAGTTCAGTTTTGAAACTAAAATTGTTTGTTTTGTGGGACTAAACGGAGTTGGAAAAACAAATATATTGGATTCAATATATCATCTATCCTACACTAAAAGCTACTTTAACCCAATACCTTCACAAAACATAAAGCACGGAGAAACATTCTTTTTTATTTCTGGAACCTACTTAATTAAAGAAAAAGAAGAAAATATTTTAATATCTCTAAAGAAAGGAGATAAAAAAAGGATAAAAAGAAACAATAAGCTATATAAGAAGTTTAGTGATCACATTGGAAAAATACCTCTTGTAATAATTTCACCTGATGACAGAAACTTGATAATTGAAGGAAGTGAAACAAGAAGAAAATTTATTGATGGCATAATTTCACAAACTGATAAAGAATATTTGAATAGCTTAATAGACTACAATAAAACACTAAAACAAAGAAATGCTTTGCTTAAAATGTTTTTCAATAATACAGATGACATAAAAAAAACTATTGATATTTACGATAGTCAACTATCATT
>Ga0208127_1000223_pt1 | contig 29173 bp, 24 predicted proteins | sample ETNtaG_6_FD_185751 | JGI IMG/M metagenome (GOLD analysis project Ga0208127, IMG submission 185751) | Marine microbial and viral communities from oxygen minimum zone, Eastern Pacific Ocean - ETNP201306SV45 (SPAdes) (version 2) | ecosystem: Environmental > Aquatic > Marine > Oceanic ... | reverse complement strand
GCAAATCGTCAGGACGTTTCTGGGAATCCGAAAATACTCAACCGTGCGGGCCAAAGCGAAAGAATTCGGCGGGATGATGCAGCATGATCCCTCAAAGTCGACAAAACTGCTCTCGTCAAACGCTTTTGGATCAACGATTGCCGAGTTAATGTTGGTGAAAATCTTGAATTCGCTCGAACAGCGAATATCGTACCCGTAGCTTGATGTGCCGTAGGAGACGACTTTTTGTCCCGCTACCGTCGATACCTGGCCTGGCTCATAGGGATCAATCATGCCCTGCTCCGCCATCCTCCTAATCCAACGGTCTGACTTGATCGCCATGCTTTCGGCCTGTAATGAAAAGATCAGGTATTCTGAACTACGATGGAGGGAAACACCTCACTGTAATTCCGCTTTCGCGCGGCAAGACGCCCTGCTACCTGCCGAGCAATGCTCCGGTAATTGCCAGCGACCGGCCCGTCCGGGTCCGCCACGACGGTCGGCCGTCCTCCATCAGCATCTTCTCGAATCCGGATGTCCAGGGGAATACCGCCGAGGATGTCGACACCGTACTCGGATGCCATGCGCTCCCCGCCGCCGGTACCAAAGATCGCTTCCTCGTGTCCGCACTTACTGCAGATATGCGTACTCATGTTCTCTATGACGCCCAGCACGGGAATTTCTACCTTCTCAAACATCTTGAGAGCTTTTCTTGCGTCCAACAAGGCGATGTCCTGCGGCGTAGTCACGATCGCCGCTCCCGAGACAGGGACTTTCTGCGCCAAAGTAAGTTGGGTATCTCCTGTACCCGGCGGGAGGTCGATAACGAGGTAATCGAGTTCACGCCATTGGGTGTCGTTAAGTAATTGCTCCAGGGCCTGAGTCACCATCGGCCCGCGCCAAATCATGGGTGTATCTTCGTCAATCAAAAACCCGATAGACATCGCCTGGAGCTCGTAGCTGATCATAGGTTCCAGCGTCTTGCCGTCACTCGTCTGGGGTCGGCCACTGATCCCCAGCATCCGTGGTTGACTCGGCCCGTAGATATCAGCATCGAGGATGCCGGCAGCGGCGCCTTCTGCTGCCAATGCCAGCGCGAGGTTCGAGGACACTGTAGATTTGCCGACCCCGCCCTTGCCGGAGGCGACCGCGATGATGTTCTTGACCCCTTTGATGGGGGTGACCCCTTTTTGAACCTCGTGCGCAACGACCTTTGTCTCAATCGTCACCTGCACGTCTCCAGAGTACCCAGCCTCTGCCGCGGCGTCTCGAACGAGACTTTTCAGCTCGTCATGCCATCCGTTTGCGGGATATCCCAGGGTCAGACGGATCTCCAGCCCCGTCGGCGTCACAGCCACCTCACTGATACTCTTCCCATCGCCCAGGCTGGTCCCGGTGTGAGGGTCTGTAATGGCAGCTACCGCGCTATTAATTTTTTCGTCCGAACTGTCTGTCATCGGTGTCGTTGTCTCGAATTATTGGATTGAGGTTAATGGGATATTGATTGTCCCAAGTCCTGAATCAAGGGGTCGTGATGCTACCACACCAGAGCCGGGCAAATTGCTGTTCGGATATACTCCGTTCGCTATTAAATACTCTGGCTCGCTGCTCTTTTTGCGAATCAATACCGTCCGAAAATCGAAATTCCATCGCCAGAAGCCATCGCATGACTGACGCCCCGCGCAAGATCCTCGCCACCAGCGCCTTACCTTACGCCAACGGACCGATTCATCTCGGCCATCTTGTGGAGTACATCCAGACTGACATCTGGACGCGTTTTCAGCGGATGAACGGTCACGAGGCCTACTATATTTGTGCCGAAGATACTCACGGCACACCCATCATGTTGAAGGCCCGCTCGGAGGGGATCTCTCCCGAGGAGTTGATCGAGAAGGTGGGCAATGAACACCGGCGGGATTTCGCCGGATTCAATATAGCGTTCGATAACTATTACACCACCCACTCTTCTGAGAATCGCCACTTTTCGGAATTGATCTTCGAGAGGCTGAAGGCAAAAGGTCATATTCAAACCCGGACGATCACACAGGCCTATGATCCAGCCGAAGAGATGTTCCTGCCAGACCGCTTCATTCGAGGAACCTGCCCCCGCTGCGGTGCGGAAGATCAGAACGGTGACAATTGCGAGGTATGCGGCGCAACTTACGCCCCCACGGACCTCGCCAATGCGGTCTCTGTCATCTCAGGCACGGCGCCCGTATTACGCGACTCAGAGCACTACTTCGTTCGCCTTTCCGACTTTGAGGCGATGCTCCGGGAGTGGACCGGATCCGGCCGACTGCAGGCCGAAGTTGTCAACAAGCTCAACGAATGGTTTGACGCAGGCCTTCAGGACTGGGATATCTCCCGTGATGAGCCCTATTTTGGTTTCGAAATTCCCGGCGCGCCGGGTAAGTATTTTTATGTCTGGCTGGATGCCCCCATCGGCTACATGGCGAGTTTTAAGAATTTCTGCAGCGCCAATGGGTTGGACTTCGATGCTTTTTGGGCGCCGGATGCCACCGCGGAGCTCTATCATTTCGTCGGCAAGGACATCCTTTATTTCCACACGCTTTTCTGGCCTGCCATGCTGCATGGGGCCGACTTCCGGACTCCCACCGCCGTATTTACCCATGGATTCCTGACAATAAACGGACAGAAGATGTCCAAGTCACGCGGCACGTTCATTACCGCGCGCACCTATCTCGATCACCTGGATCCCGACTACCTGCGGTATTACTTCTCTGCAAAGCTCAACAACCGTGTGGAGGATCTTGATTTCAACGTGGAGGATTTCGTTACCCGGGTGAACGCAGATCTGGTCGGCAAGGTTGTCAATATCGCGAGCCGTTGCTCAGGGTTCATCGAGAAACATTTTTCCGGCCAGTTGTCCGACGCAGAGCCCGAGGCTTCACTCAATGAAAAGTTTCGTGAGCGACACGATGTCATTTGCCAGCACTTCGAGCGGCGCGAGTACAGCAGAGCCGTTCGCGAGATCATGTCGCTTGCCGATACGGCCAACCAATACATTAACGATATCAAGCCCTGGATCATAGCGAAGGACCCGGATCGCCGGGACGAACTCCATGTCGTCTGCACCCATGGTCTGAATCTGTTCCGCATGTTGATCACCTGGCTTGCGCCCGTGGTACCGGACCTGGCCGAGCGCAGCGCCCGATTCCTGCGTCACACGATTACCGAAAGAGGCGCGTTCAGCCAAATCCAAGTACCCCTGCTCAATCACCAGATCGGCCCGTTTTCGCGCCTATTGGACCGAATTGATCCCGACAAGGCCCAAGCCATGATGGAGGAAACCCAACTGATGAACTCTGAAGCCACGGAATCTACCGCGGGAAGACACCTACGGGACGAACCGTTATCCCCCCAGATCACTATCGATGATTTCTCAAAAGTAGATCTTCGCGTCGTTCGCGTTATCGCCGCTGAACACGTTGAGGGCGCAGATAAACTGCTGAAGTTCACTTTGGATCTGGGCGATGAAACCCGAGAGGTGTTTGCAGGTATAAAGAGCGCCTACGACCCTGAGCAACTGGTAGGCCGACAGGTTGTGATGGTAGCCAATCTCGCTCCGAGAAAGATGCGCTTTGGGGTCTCCAACGGAATGATCCTCGCCGCGTCAGGTGTTGATGATCACGACGGAATCTTCGTGCTCTCTCCCGATAGTGGTGCGCAGCCTGGGATGCGGGTACGCTAAGATAACGAAAACCCCTTCGTTGAAGACCTCAAGCGTCCTGCCGCCCCAACGGGATCTCTTCGAAATCCCTGATGACGTTTGCTATCTGAATTGTGCCTATATCTCCCCACTGCTGAGATCCACGGTCATCGCGGGCACGCAAGGGCTGGAACGCAAGAGCCGGCCGTGGGAAATTCGGCCGACGGACTTCTTTTCAACAGCCAAAGAGGTGAGGAAACTGGCCGCGGGCCTTTTTGGAGCCACGCCAGACGATATTGCAATCGTCCCCTCTGCGAGTTATGGACTCGCGACAGCGGCAAGAAATCTCCCGGTAAAAAGAGGCGGGAACATTGTCGTTCTCGCCGAGCAGTACCCCTCTAATTTCTACATTTGGGAACGCGTCGCCCAAGAATCCGGCGCCGCGATCCGCACGGTGGCCCGTCCAGTTGACGGAGACTGGACGAGTGCAGTTCTGGAAGCGCTCGATGCGGACACGGCGATTGCTGCATTACCCCAGTGTCACTGGTCCGACGGCACTCTTGTGGATCTTAATCAGGTAAGGCAACGACTCGACCTGTTAGGGGGTGCCCTGGTTCTTGACCTGACACAGAGCCTTGGTGCGATGACCTTCGAGCTAGATCAGATTCGGCCAGATTTCGCTGTCGCGGCGGCCTACAAGTGGCTGCTCGGCCCTTATTCTACGGGTCTGCTATACGTTGACCCCCGGCATCACCGGGGTGAACCCCTTGAACTCCCCATCTTTTCCCGCAAGAACGCTGAGGCTTTTAGCGATATCCGCTACCGTACCGAGTTTGCAAACGGGGCGTGCCGTTATGATGTGGGGGAAGTTGCGAATTTCGCGCTTTTGCCAGCCCTGGTGAATGCGCTCACCCAGATTACCGATTGGGGCGTCCCTGCTATCGAATCGGCGCTCGCCCAACGGACTAACCAGATAGCGCACGGGGCCGAACTGCTCGGTCTCGACGTCACCGATTCCAGATTCCGTGCGCCCCACTTTGTGGGAATCCGATTTCCCGACAGACCCCGACCCGAGGTCGCTGAACAACTTCGGGCTGAAAAAGTCTATGTGGGCTTTCGTGGTGATGCGCTTCGGGTGACCCCCCATCTTTACAATACAGAACAGGATCTCAAGCGTTTTTACGAGGTATTGCGGGACAGCCTATGAGGCAGTCTGTCGAACAATTGGCGGCGGCGCTGGATGAACTACTGCCGCAGCTTCAGTGCCAGCGCTGCGGCTACCCATCCTGTGCCGATTTTGCCGACGCGCTCGCCCGCGGACGGTGCCGGCCAAACCGATGCGACCCGGGAGGCGCCCGGGTTCTTGATGGCCTGAATCGGCTGACGGGCGGGACCGATGACCAATTGGATCCTGCGTACGACACCCTCTCTTTACCCGAATCAGTTTCTATCGACGAGGCGGAGTGCATCGGCTGCACGCTTTGTATCAAGGCATGCCCGGTGGATGCCATTATCGGTTCCGCCAAACTCATGCATACCGTTTCAGCCGTCGACTGTACCGGATGCGAACTCTGCCTCCCGGTCTGCCCGGTGGACTGCATCCACCCTGGTCCCGCATGCGAAAAAGATTCGCAACTTTTTCAAGAGTCGCTGCTGGAGATGGCGCCGGTTCATCGTGCCCACTTTCGCCAACGTGCTAAGCGGCTAGGTAATCCGCAAAAAGCCCATCGCGCGGCAAACAGTGTCGCGATCAGGAAAAACATCGCCGACAGTGTTGCTCGCGTACGGGTCAAGCGTGAACAAAACCGAGGGGGTCTTGTCTGTGATGAATAAGACGCAACGCTCTGAACTCTTCGCAAGACTCCAGGAGACCATCCCCGAGCCCGTTACGGAACTCAAGTACCGGACACGTTTTCAACTCCTGGTTGCTGTCATCTTGTCAGCACAGGCAACAGATGTCTCAGTTAACCGGGCCACCCGGCCCCTGTTTCGACACGCAGGCACCCCTCAGGCAATTTACGATCTGGGCGTTCCCGGTCTTAAGCACTACATCCGCTCAATCGGACTCTTCAACACCAAAGCACAGAACATCATCAAGACCTGTTCAATCTTGATTGAAAAACATTCAGGCCGAGTCCCGAACGACAGAACGGCGCTCGAGGCACTGCCAGGTGTGGGGCGGAAAACCGCAAATGTCGTACTCAACACGGCATTCGGAGAACCCACTATAGCAGTCGATACGCATATCTATCGCGTTTCCAACCGAACGGGTCTTGCTAAGGGTCGAACGGTACTGGCCGTCGAAAAAGCTTTGTTGCGGGCAACGCCAGAGCGCTACCTAAGGAATGCACATCATTTACTCATTCTGCATGGCCGTTACAGCTGCCGGGCGCGCGCACCCCTTTGCGGGAAATGTGTGATTAATCACCTCTGTCAATGGCCTTCGAAGACGCCTTAGGGCTGTTTCGATCAGGGTCGTAACTAGGGCAGGTCTAGCTAGACGCTTACCGAGCGCCGCTGCCGGACCACCTCAAACAGGACGACGCCTGCCGCAACGGAGACGTTCAGGCTCGAAAAATCCGTTGCCGCCGGGATACGAATCAACGCATCGCAATGTTTTCTTGTCAGTGGTCGCATCCCTGCTGATTCGGAGCCAACCACGAGCGCCACTGGGCCTTTGAGATCGAAATCAAATACATTTGTGTCACCCTCCTCTCCTGTCCCAAGTAGCCAGACCCCTGCTCTTTTGAGTCTCGAAAGAATTTGTGCCCAGTTTCCTACCTCGAAAATTTTCAGTCGATGGGTTCCCCCTTCGGCCACACGCATCGCGGCGGGCGTAAGGCCAGCCCCGGTGCGAGACGGCAGAATCACAGCGTCGGCACCCGCCGCAGCGCCGGTACGGATACAGGCGCCAATATTTCTCGGGTCCTCTAACCCATCCAAGATCAGAATCAATGTTTGCCCGGTTACGCCCGCAAGCCATTCATAAAGTTCGGACTGTCCTAATGCAGGCGCCTTGGGCAAGAGTCCCACTATCCCTTGATGGCGAACCTCTCCAGCAAGGCTATCCAGCATCGAAGCGTCGCCTCGAACGACCCGTACCCCACGCGACCTGGCGAGGGCCAACAATCGGGAGATTCGTTGATCTTTCCTTGAGCCGTCGTGGACAATTTCGGCGATCGGAACCGGATCAGACCGCAATCCTGTTTCCACGGCGTGAAAACCGCAAAGTGTGGTAGTCCGTTGTGTCATCGATGGTTGCGCCTCCCCTCTCGACGTCGACCTAGCCCCCGCTTTTCCCTACTCACTCTGCTTTTCTTTCTCGGTCGGCTCGTTCTGCTGCTTGTCGTGCGAATCTCAGACGGTAAAAAACTGATCTTCCCTTCTTGAAGGTTCGCTCCGGCCACCCTGACGGCCAGTCGATCTCCGAGCCGCAAGGTCCTTCCGGACCGCCGGCCCGTCAATGTCAAAAAACGTTCATCAAATTCAAAATAATCACCCCCGAGATCTGAGATATGAACCAGACCATCGACGGGGAATTTTTCCAAGGTAATAAAGAGGCCGAACGCGGTCACACCGCTGACGGTGCCGGAAAACTCTTCTCCCATAAATTGCGTCATAAACTCAGTTTTCAACCATGCCATCATCTCTCTTTCAGCTGCTTCAGCCGCCCTTTCGGTGGCCGAGCAGTGCTGCGCAAGAACCGACAACTCAGATTTGTCGAATGTTGCACCGCCTCGTGCAGGATAACCTAGGGTTTGTTTTAGCATCCGGTGCGCGATCAGATCCGGATAGCGGCGGATGGGTGAAGTGAAATGGCTATAGGCGGAGAATCCAAGGCCAAAGTGTCTGCCCAGGGTTGCGGAGTAGTAAGCCTGCTTCATCGACCGCAACACGAGCATCTGAAGGGACATCGATGCCGGATGACCATCGGAAACGGACTTGAGCGCGTCATTCAACATCGCCCCTTCCGACTCGTCTGAAAGTCTAATCTTGAAACCATAAAGTCCAAAGACATCCCTCAAAGACTTCAGAGCATCGGGTTCTGGGGCGTCGTGGCATCGGTACATCGCACAGGGAAACCACTTATCGAGCCTCTGTGCTGCACAGACGTTCGCGCCCAACATGCACTCCTCGATCAAGCTAGCGGCTGATAGGCGCGGCTGCCAACAGAGGTGCTGTAGATACCCCTGCGGGCCAAATGAAGCCGCCGTTTCGGGAAAAACGAGACGCAGGCTGCCCTCGCGCATCCGCTTTGAAAAAAGGAGTTCACTGACTGCCCAAAGCGTCAGCAGGCTGGTCTCGACCTCCGGTGCGAAACCCGGCCCCGAATGCTCCTGCTGTTCTATCAGAAATTCAGACGCCTCCTCATATGTCAGCCGCGCGGCGGAGACAATCTCGGCCTCAACGAAATCATGGTCCAGAATGACGCCCTCTGAATTTATTTTCATTCGGCAGACCAGGACCTGTCGAGGCTCTCCCGCTCTCAGAGAGCACAGGTCGTTCGACAACAACTCCGGGAGCATGGGAACTACATGGCCCGGCAGATAAACTGAGTTCCCCCGTTTGCTCGCCTCCCGATCGATCGCTCCGCCTGACTCTACCCACCGTGAGACATCCGCGATAGCGACATCGAGATGAAACTCAACACCAACCTGTTCACAAAAGACGGCATCGTCAAAGTCCTTTGCATCCTCGCCATCAATAGTGACAAACGGAAGGTGTGTAAGGTTCAGCACTCGACTGCTCGTCGGGCCGAGTCCCTCTTCCCCAATTTGAGTCACCTCCTCAACAACCTCTAGAGGCCAATCCGACTCGATCTCATGACGTGCCAGCAGGGTTTCCCGGAACTGGGTAATTGCCCGGACCGATTGCTCGTTTGGATTGCTAGAGTATTTCAATGATTGTTTCGTATCGGAAGGGAGCCAAGAGGCGTCAGCCGTTGGGCACAATTGACAACCTCCGGCTCAGTCGTTAAGGTTCGCGCCCCTGATCGGAAAGCTCTTTCCGGTCTTTTGGTGTTTTGCCGAGGTGGCGGAATTGGTAGACGCGCTAGCTTCAGGTGCTAGTGGGGGTAACCCCGTGGAGGTTCAAGTCCTCTCCTCGGTACCACTCATGTTTGTATCAGTTCAGGCGACAGGGCTGTGGCGCTGTCGTGCTCTAGTGTGCAAAAGGGTCCCGCAGAATCATTGTCGCGTTCCGATCCGGACCCGTCGAAATAATCCCGACCGGGACTTGAAGCAGCTCTGACAAGCGATCAAGGTACTGCCTCGCGTTATCCGGCAATTCTTCGACGGTCTGCATTCCTTCTGTGCTTTGCTGCCACCCGGGCAGAGTTTCGTACACCGGCTCAACCTCTTCCAGTGCTCTGGCATCCCACGGCATGTCTTCCAATACTGTCCCTCTCCGGCGATACCCGACACAGATCGCCAGCTCGGAGATTCCGTCCAGAACGTCGAGTTTCGTCACGCAAAGCGAGCTCACACTGTTAAGCTCGCAGGCTCTTTTGGACAGGACCGCATCAAACCAACCACATCGGCGCGGCCGGCCGGTGGTTGCTCCAAACTCATGGCCACGTTCTGCCAATCTTGCGCCGATCGTATCGTGAAGTTCCGTGGGAAACGGTCCACTCCCCACCCGGGTAGTATAGGCCTTCACCACACCGACGACCTCATCAAATGCCAGCGGGCCCACCCCACTCCCGCAGGCCGCTGCCCCCGCTGTTGTATTTGAGGAGGTTACGAAAGGATACGTCCCCTGATCGATGTCCAGCAAGGTGCCTTGTGCGCCCTCGAACAACACATTGCCCGAGGCGCTTGCGATAGACCCCAGGGCCGTCACGACGTCCCCTAGCATTGGTCGAATCTCGCCCGCCCACTGCTCGACGGCCTCGAAGACTGGTTCGGGATCAGTGGCAGGCTGCCCAAACCGGCGCTCAAGAAGGAAATTGTGGTAGTCAAGAAGCTCGTGGACACGTTCCTTAACCGACTCCAGCTCAGACAACTCGCCGATGCGGATGCCCCGGCGAGCGACCTTGTCCTCGTACGCCGGACCAATTCCTCTGCCGGTTGTGCCAATGGCTTTACTGCCCCGAGCTCGCTCTCTCGCCTGATCCAGAGCGACATGGCTCGGGAGAATCACGGGGCATCCCGGACTGATGGTCAGTCGGCTTCGGGGAGCCTCGCCAGCCTGCTCCAGCGCCTCGAGCTCCTTGATCAGCGCATCAGGGGCAACGACCACCCCGTTGCCGATCATGCACTGAACGTGTGGTCGCAGGATCCCGGACGGCACCAAGTGAAGTACCGTTTTTTCCCCATCAATAACAAGAGTGTGGCCTGCGTTATGTCCACCCTGGAATCTGACCACCGCCTTGCAGCGGTCCGTCAATAGATCAACGATCTTGCCCTTTCCTTCGTCTCCCCATTGAATACCCAGGACGATTACGTTCTTGGACATTGAATCAGCTCGCTCGCCCTAAAAAAGTTCCCAAAGGGGCTAGTCTGCCTCTTATGCCCCAAAAGTCCATTGGTTTTGGCGCTAACCTCGAATCAAATACAACATGGCGAGACCTACAGCCATCATGGTCAAGCCACCGTACCGCAAGTGCGCAGATGTCGTAGCGCCAAGTCGCTCCACAAGCCGGCGATATCGGGAGGGTGCCGCAAACGGGATTAGCCCCTCCAATATCAAGACCAGCGAGAGCGCCGCGAAGAGGTCGCGCCATTCCACAGACTCTTTTTAATTGGCAGGCTCGACTGAATCCGGCGATGCCTGATTGAAGTAACGGAAAAACTCAGAATCGGGTTCTATCACGAGCAAATTGTCCGGAGTCGCAAAAGTATTCCTGTAAGCGTTGAGACTACGGTACATCCGATAGAACTCACGATCGCGGTCAAAAGCGTCTGCGTAGATCGCGGTGGCCTCCGCATCTCCCTGACCCTTGATCTCCTGAGCCTTTTGCTCGGCTTCCGCTAGGATAATTGCTCGCTCACGGTCTGCATCTGCTCGGATACGCTCGGCTGCCTCGGCCCCTCTCGCTCTGAGGTCTTTTGCTACCCGGGAACGTTCGGCTTCCATTCGCTGATAAACGCGCTCGCTGATGTCCGGATCGAGGTCAACCCGCTTTAGACGAACATCGAGGACTTCGATTCCTAGTGAGGCCGTCTCTTCATTTGTGAGTTCACGCACCACGTCCATGATCTCTACTCGATCACCGGAGATGACCTGCTGTACGGAACGATTGCCGAACTCGCTACGCAAGGCGTCATTCACCCTCTGCGCCAGACGGTTTCGCGCGTTGCTTGCCAGACCGCCCAGTCGAGTATAGTAATTGGCCGCATTGGTGATTCTCCATTTCACAAAGGAATCAACCACAAGGTTTTTCTTTTCCCTGGTCAGATACAACTCTGGATCGGAATCCATCGTCTGAACCCGCGCGTCAAAGTATTTCACGTTGTTAATCAACGGGGCCTTGAAATGAAGCCCCGGGTTGTCGTTAGAGCGAACGATCTCACCGAACTGGAACACGATCGCTTTTTCCCGCTCGTCGACGTAATACACGGCCGAGGACCCGACCGTGACTACGATCACCGCCAGAATGACCCACATCAGATTCTTGCCGCTCATTGTGTCAGGCTCCTGAGACGGCTGGAACGTTCTTGCCGCGTGTTGCTGTTGGTGTCTGCAAAGGCCCCGCCAAAGCCGGTATCGCCCGATGTTCCGTCAAACTGGGTTATCGGCGCGCTGGAACTGCGTTGACGAATCAATTGATCCAGAGGCAGGTACATCACATTATTGGATCCACTGCTCTGATCGATGACGAGTTTTGTAGAGTTCCCGTACACCTCTTCGAGCGCGTCGATATAAAGTCGGTCTCGTGTGATGCCGGGTGCTTTGGCGTATTCGTCCAATACCTGAATGAAGCGAGAGGCCTGACCACGTGCTGCCGCTACGACGGTTGCCTGATATGCCGCGGCCTCCTGTTCCAACCGCGCGGCAGCGCCCCTGGCGCGCGGGATGATGTCATTCTGGTAGGCCTGAGCCTCATTCTTGAGACGCTCTTCGTCCTCTCGGGCTTTCACCGCATCGTCAAAAGCTGCTTTGACTTCGGCAGGCGGTTGGGCGTTCTGCATCTCAACGGCTTTAATGTTGAAGCCTGTATCGTACCGGTCAAGAATCTGCTGAAGCAGCGTCTTGGTCTCCTGCGCAATCTCCGCTCGACCTCCCGTAATGGCAAAGTCCATCGAGTTGCGTCCGACGATCTCCCTGACAGCGCTTTCTGTGGCGCCACGAACCACGAGGTCTTGGGCTTCGGCGACGTTAAAGAGCAACTCCCGGGGGTCTTTAATGTCGTACTGAACCGCGAAATGAATGTCGATAATGTTCTCATCGGCCGTCAACATTAGCGCCTCACGCGGAACGCCGGCAATTTGATTAGACCGGGTGTTGGTTCGGTAACCCACTTCCACCGTTCTGATCTGCTGGACGTTCACGATCTCCACAGACTCTACCGGGTAAGGCATATGCCATCTCAACCCGGCATCCTTGATGGTTTTATACGCGCCAAAACGCAGCTCTACGGCTTGCTGGCCCTGTTCGACCACATAAAACCCAGAAGCCAACCAGAGCCCGACCAGGATAATTGCGATCGGTCCAACGGCTTTGGAACTGAAGGAGGGCATTTTCCCCCCTCCCTTACGGCCGGAACCGCCCCCAAACAGACCACCAAATTTCTTCTGAAGATCCCGAATAACCTCATCGAGATCCGGCGGCCCATTCTGGCCGTTCCCCTGACCCCAGGGATCCCTATCATTGGATCCCGGCTGATTCCACGGCATGTCTAAGCTTCCTCTTTAGATTTAGATATTAGATTCAATGAAAACGCGACGCGCATCGCGCAGTCAGATAACACGTTCGATTTTATCATGGGTATCGCGCTCCTTCTGTTGAGCCTGCCTTCACACACCCTGCTTCGTCGCCCGTCACGAGACCGCGCTCAACCCAAAAACACGAATCAAAGTCAGGATCACTCTCAATTCGGCCTATCGTTGGCGCGTCCGCACTCACCCGAATCAGGATCTCCCCTTGTTCCGTGACCGATTCCTTCTCTACCGTGGTTAAGGCATATATTCGAGCTCGAAGTCGACCTTGGCCCGCAGGGAGCCTCAGAACACATGGCTGTCTTGTCTTCGCAAGCTGGGAAGCCAGTTCTTCGAGCAAGGCGTTTACCCCTTGGCCCGTTTCTGCAGACACACGAACAATGACCCTATCTTCAGAGGACGAATCTACCCGCCCCGCAGCCTTACCACTAAGGTCGCATTTATTCCGAACAGTAATTGCTGGAATCTGCAAAGCACCAATCTCCTCCAGTACATTATCCACTTCCAACTCCTGCTCCCTTGCATCGGGTTGCGCGTCATCTGCCACCCTTAAAAGCAGGTCGGCTGAACTTACCTCTTCGAGGGTAGAGAGAAACGCCTGAACCAGCGCATGCGGCAGACCTTGGATGAACCCTACCGTATCCGACAGCACGACGGGGCCATAGCCCGGCAAATCCAATTTGCGCATGGTAGGGTCCAAGGTGGCGAACAGTTGGTCGGCGCTATAGCTGCTGGCATCGGCAAGCCTGTTGAACAGAGAGGACTTCCCGGCATTGGTGTAACCGACAATCGCGATCGTGGGTACGCGCTCTCGGCGCCGGCGATTTCGACGCAGGCCTCTTTGCAGGCCAACCTTAGAGAGTCGGGATTGAAGATGCCGAATCCGCACGTTGAGAAGTCTTCGATCCGTCTCCAACTGAGTCTCGCCCGGCCCCCGCAAACCAATCCCGCCCCGCTGCCTCTCGAGGTGGGTCCACCCCCTGACCAATCGCGTCGAGAGATGCCTCAGTTGAGCCAGTTCGACTTGAAGCTTGCCTTCATGGGTTTGTGCCCTGAGGGCGAAAATGTCCAGAATCAGTCGGGTCCGGTCTATAACGCGACAATTGGTGATCTTCTCCAGGTTACGTTCCTGGACAGGCGAGATCGCTTGATCAATGATGACGAGATGTGCACACTGCGCTGTAACCGTCTCTGCGATCTCCTGCGCTTTTCCACGCCCCACGAAAGTGCTGGCCTCTGGCGCCCGACGGGTCGCCCCGATGCAGGCTACGACACAACCCCCCGCCGATTCCGCAAGGCCGCGCAACTCGTCGAAGTCTGAGTCAGTTACAGCCCCGCTCCGACGCTGATGGACCAGCACCGCCCGTTCTGGATTCTCCGAATGGGGCAATAGATCAATAACGCGTGTCAAACAGATCCTCGCGGGGACAAACCGAAAGGTCGACAGGTGAAGTGCAAAAGCTATTCCCCCGTCGTGGCATCCGGCTCTTGTTCATCAATCTCTTCCTCGCCATAGGGAATGCGGACGGCTCGGGACGGCACGATAGTTGAGATAGCGTGTTTGTAGATCAACTGACTGACAGTGTTTCGAAGCAGCACTACGAACGGATCAAATGATTCAACCTGGCCCTGTAACTTAATGCCGTTCACTAAGTAAATGGAGACCGGAATTCGCTCTTTTCGCAAAACATTAAGAAAGGGATCCTGGAGGGCAGTGCCTCTTTGCTGATTCATAGACAAACTCCTGGCTGAAAATGGTGCAGAGGCAGGCGTCGGCTAAGCTCAACAGGAGGACGATCTTTTTTGAAGATAGGTCGAAAGATATACGTCGATGCTGGTGACTGAGGTAACGTTGCGCACATACACAATAGCTAATAATGATTTTTTGCTGTGAAGGGTCGGGATGTTTCCGACCGCCACGCTTTCAATCTAAGGGGCGATAGGAGAAATTTCAACCCTACGAGCCGGTTATCAGCAATTCGTCGCAGCGAGAAACCGTGAGACGGCGTTCATCGCGCCACGGTTAAGGGCATCAAACCAGACCCAACCTGGGTCGTTTCGAAGCCAGGTAAGTTGTCTTTTCGCGAGTCTGCGGGTTGCGGTTTGGACATCTTCCTCAAACTGGTCACGGCTGATGCTTCCATCCAGGTAATGCCAGGCCTGCTGATACCCCACACTTCGCATCGCCGGAGTCTGCTGGGCATCAGGGAACGCTGATCTCAGGTTCTCGACCTCTTCCACAAACCCTTGCTCAAGCATTTTTTTAAAACGATGTGAGATGCGTTTGTGCAAAACTGCTCTATCGGACGTAAATAGACACAACTTCAATACTGGAACATTGGCATCTATCAACCCTCCCGTACGTTCAGTGGCTCCGCCCAGTTCTCCACCCAACTCATAAATTTCAAGCGCTCGAAGGATGCGTTGTCGGTCGTGGGGCTCGATCCGAACTGACCTGTCCGGGGTTAGCTTGCATAATCGTTCGTACAGGGCGTCCCAACCAATCGACCTGGCCTCCTCCTCCAGGCTGGACCGTAGTGCCGAATCTGCAGGAGGCAGCTTCGACAAGCCATGAAGCAACGCCGAGAAATAAAACAGAGTTCCCCCAACGCACAATGGAATTCGCCCGCGGCTGCGGCTTTTTGAGATACACCCCCGGGCGTCTTTCTGAAAATCCGCAGCTGAATACGGGGACTCGACACTGCGGATATCGATCAGCGCATGAGGTGCATGCTCAAGGATATCCGGCGGAGGTTTTGCGGTGCCAATATCCATCCCACGATAAACTTGTCCCGAGTCCACGCTCACAAGGTCTATAGGAAACTCCTCGGCCAGTTTCAGGGCCAGCTCGGTCTTTCCAGACGCCGTGGTCCCGGCGAGAAAGATAACAGGAAGCTCAACACCCTTAACCCCATTCACGTTGCCGCGACTCACAGGGGCACCTTTATTTTCTGTCCGATCTGGAGAGTTCCAGAGCTGTCGGGATTTTCCTTTATGAGGTCAGCGACGCTGACGCCGAGGCGAGCGGCGATCAACGTCAACGAATCTCCAGGCGCGACGACATAAATGCTTTCACTTCTTGTTCGAGAGGGGCACCGTGGGTCCTGGTCGCAATAAGTCGACAGTCCTCGATAAATTGCTCCGGCAATCCTTTCTTGTGTGAGTTCCTGCTGCAGAGCTTTTTCTTCAGCCGAATTGGACATGAAACCGGTCTCAATCAACACGGCTGGAATATCCACGGCCTTTAGCACCGCGAAACCTGCCCGGCCTACCCTTGGGCTGTGAAGCTCACCGACTCCTGAAAGTGCTTCAAGCAAGGCGTGCGCCAGATCATGGCTCTCGCGAATCTTCCAGTCGAGCCCCATGTCGAGCAAAGTTTTCTGAAGAGAGGGATCCTGCTGGCCGATGTCGACACCCCCTGCGAGATCTGCGGCATTCTCCCGCTGCGCTAACCACTTACCCATCTCGCTGCTTGCGCCGTCGGTCGACAATATATAGACCGAAGCGCCCCGAGCCGTTTTACGCTGTGCCGCATCCGCATGAACCGATAGAAACAGATCCGCTTTGCGCTCCATTGAAAAAGCCACACGCCCACGCAAACTCACATAGTAGTCATTACTGCGCGTCAGGATCGCTCTCAACCGGCCTTCCCAGTTGATGATTCGCTTAAGCCGACGCGCAATCTCCAACGCAACGTCTTTCTCGTATGCCCCGCTCCCTCCGACGGCGCCAGGGTCCTCGCCCCCATGACCCGGATCAATTACCACCAGATAATCCTCTTCCCGAACATCCAACTGAAAGGGATCAGCTTCCTCGGGGTGCTCTCCCTGAACCAGGTCGATAACAAGACGATAGGGGTACGAACCGCTGGGATCGAGAAGGAAGGCGTGGAACCCGGATTTTCTCTCCAGATCGAGCACAATTCGAAAGATGTCCGGCTCCGGCCGCCCACTTCGGATACGGGCTACCGCGCCGCCTGCCTTTTTCGTTAGATCAACTCCCTGTTCAAGTCGACCTTGATCGAGATCGACTACGATTCTTTCGGGATCCTCCAAAGAGAAAACGCGATAGGTCACCGCCGATGTCAGCTCGAAAACCAGCCGGGTCCTGTCCGGTCCGAACCAGAATCGCACATCGGTCACTTCTGATGCGCAGTAGCCCCCCGCCGACCAACCGATAATGATCGCGGTGATGGCGAGCTTGATCACCGGCGAAAATCGATGAAAAGCCGTGGCCATGCTCACGTTTTGACGATTGAGGCGGATCTGCCGGCATCCAGGTACTCCAGAGAGACTGTCCAGGTGGGGGTTGGTACCGCGTCACCGCCACGGTCCGGCCACTCTATCAAGACGAAGTCATCCGGGCCGCACCGATCCCGCAAACCAAGGCTTTCTACCTCGTCGGGGCCGGCGATTCGATAAAGATCGAGGTGGTGAACCTGACCTTTCTCGGTCGTGTACTCCTCCACCAATGTGTAGGTAGGGCTAAGCACTGCCGCATCGGCGCCAAGGCCCCGAACGAAACCCTGGATAAATGTCGTCTTTCCGGCGCCGAGGTCGCCCTGCAGATGAATCACGGCCGGTGCCGTTACCTGGGCGCCAAATGATTGACCCAGCGCCTGAGTCTCACCTGCATCTTTAAGCACATAGTCACCTTCCATGCATTTATTTTCTCACGGGCTTTCCTGATCGCAGTTCCCTCAGATAAGCACCTAAATCACTGGCACACATTCCAATCCTCCCCGCGGTGGCGCCGGCCAGCTCTGCCGCGACCGCGTGACACCAGACCCCCACTCCCGCGGCCGTCCGCTTTGGGACCCCCTGAGCCATCAACGCGCCGATGATGCCGCTCAACACATCACCCATCCCGGGTGTGGCCATTCCTGCGTGGCCCCGATTGCAGAGCATGACCGGATACCCTGACTGGGCTACCAGTGTTCCTGTCCCTTTTAGGACGCAGGTGGCGTTGAATTTTGATACGAGCTCTTCGATTACTTTCGGTCGGTTGGCCTGCACCGCTTTGGCATCCTGCGCGATGAGTCTTCCGGCCTCCCCTGGATGGGGGGTCAATATCGAACACGTTAGCTTTCTTGGGTTCCGGGCGAGCAAATTAAGCCCATCAGCGTCGATTACTTTGCGGACCTCGCTCTCCACACAAACCCCGTACATCTCTTCCGCCCAGGGGGTCTTCCCGAGACCGGGGCCAACAACGACAACATCGGCGTCGGACACCAACTGAGCCATCTCCTCTTTCTTGCTAACTGCCCTGACCATCAACTCCGGGCAGGCTCCCCCTGCCGTGCGACTGTCAGGATGGCAGGCAATACTGATGCGGCCCGCACCCATCCGCAGCGCGGCGACTCCAGCAAGCACGGGCGCTCCGGCCATGCCAGGACCGCCTCCCACCACCAGGACGTGGCCAGCACTGCCTTTGTGGGCGCTCTTTTTTCGACGAGGCATGTTCTCGCCGACCCACTTTGCGCCAATGCGAACGCCCCAGGCTGTTGAAAGTGCTTGTTCCGTCTCGGCAAGACCAACCACATTCAGGTCTTCCAGCACGACTTCGCCGGCGTAGTCAGGCCCCTCCCCTGTCACCAGGCCCGGCTTATTACGGATAAAGGTGACGGTCATTTCTGCGGTGACCGCTGCGCCGATGACGCTCCCTGTGTCTGCGTCCAGACCGGAGGGGATATCCAATGAGAGGCAGGGGGCGCTGGCTTGGTTAATCTCTCCTACCAAAGAAGCGAGTGGTTCACGTACGCCTCCGGACACTCCGAGGCCGAGCAAGGCATCGACCACAATCTCGGTCTTCTTAAGCAACTCGCTCGAGTGACCCTCACAGACCAGTCCTGCAGTTAACGCTTTATGTTTAGCCGCCAGCGACTCTGGTGTCGCTGGTTCGCCTATTGACGCCAACCTTACCGACAGGCCGGCTTCCTTCGCAAGCCGGGCCAGCACATAACCGTCCCCCCCGTTATTGCCTTTACCGCAATAGACAGTGATTACGTGGGCTCGAGGCCAACGCTGACGCAGCGCCCGGAACGCGGCCCGACCCGCCGTCTCCATAAGAGTCTCGGCAGTTCGGCCCGAGGCTATCGCCGCCTCTTCCAGCGATCGGACCTGATCAGTCTTGCAAAGAAGATGTTGGGTTTGAACCATCAGGCTATCATAACGCGATGAAAACCCTATCTGACAAAGCTCTGGCACAACTCAGTCAGGACATCCGTCAGTGGGGCCTTGATTTGGGTTTCGATGCGGTGGGGATCTCGCGGGGTGAACTCTCCGACGCCGCCGTTGAACTGCAAAACTGGCTTCAAAAAGGGTGGCATGGGGAAATGGATTTCATGAGCGCACACGCCTCAGAGCGTGCGCGCCCTGATCTGCTGGTTCCCAATACACAAAGAATCATCAGCGTTAGGCTGGGCTATTGGCATGATTCCACCGGTTGCACTCACGAAACCCTTCGGGATCCAGAAAAAGCGTACATCGCCCGGTATGCGCTGGGGAGGGACTATCACCGGCCCATGCGCCGCAGGCTTCAGAAGTTAGCCGACAGAATCACGGAAAGCATAGGACCTTTCTCCTACCGGGCGTTTTCCGACAGCGCGCCGGTGATGGAAAAACCGCTCGGACAAGCTGCTGGACTCGGCTGGATAGGAAAACATACCAACCTGATCGATCCACAAACAGGCTCCTGGTTCTTTCTCGGGGAACTGTATACGGATCTGCCGCTTCCTGTAGACCCCCCTCACACCGATCATTGCGGTACCTGTTCCCGATGTTCCGCGGCATGCCCAACGGGGGCGCTGGACATCCCGTACAAACTCAACGCAAGGCGCTGCATTGCCTACCTCACTATCGAGCACAAAACCGCGATTCCAGAGCCATTGCGGGCTCTGATAGGCAACCGGGTTTTCGGGTGTGACGACTGCCAGCTTGTCTGTCCCCACAACGGGAGCCCCAACAAAGGCGATCCTCTGTTCGCTCCTCGTCATGGACTTGCCAATCCCGATCTGCTGGAAGTATTCAGTTGGTCGCCGGAACAGTTTGAGAAATACACAAACGGCAGTCCTCTGCGGAGGCTCGGCTACGAACGATGGATGAGAAACGTTGCGGTCGCGTTGGGCAACGGCAAATCGACGGACGCCGCAACCGATGCTCTGCGCTCCCGTTTAGGAGACGTGTCGGCCATGGTGGACGAGCACATCATCTGGGCTCTGCAACGCCTTGGCGCTTCGGAGACTTCGACTATTGCGCCAGAGGAATATTAAAGAAATGCTCGCGGTAATATTTGAGCTCTTCGATCGATTCCAGGATATCGTCGAGCGCGCGATGCCCCCCTTTCTTGGAAAAGCCACCCGCTAATCCCGGCCGCCACCTCACCGCAAGTTCCTTAATGCTGCTGACGTCGAGGTTCCGATAGTGCAGGAATGACTCGAGTTCCGGCATGTGTTCAGCCAGAAACCGTCGATCCTGGCAGATGCTGTTACCGCACAAAGGGGACTTGCCGGGGTTGAGATATTCCCGAAGAAACGTCAACGTCGCTGATTCAGCATCGGCATGGGTCAAGTTTGACGCCTTGACCCGATCGATCAACCCAGTCTGGGAATGGGTATTCTGGTTCCAGTCATCCATCTTCGACAGGACAGTATCTGACTGGTGAATCGCCAACACGGGGCCCTGAGCCAAAAGATTCAGGTGCGCGTCGGTGATGACGGTAGCAATCTCGATGATCAGATCGGACTTAGGATCTAGCCCGGTCATCTCCAGATCCATCCAGACGAGATCAGAGTCGCTCATCGTCAGCTACGCGAGTGCTGCCTGCGCAAAGCGAAATCAGTGGGAGGGCCGCCCCGCCGCGATCAACTGTCGCTCTCTACGGCCTTCATGCTCAACCGGATCCTGCCCTGCTTATCGACCTCAAGAACTTTCACCTTGACCACATCACCTTCAGACAGCTTGTCACTGACATTCGCGACCCGCTCCTCTGAAATTTGGGAGATGTGGACCAGGCCGTCCTTGCCGGGCAAGATGTTGACGAAAGCGCCGAAGTCCATTAACCGCACGACTTTCCCTTCATAGATCGTACCTGCCTCGACATCGGCCGTGATCTGTTCTATTCGGCGTCGTGCATCCTCAGCGGCTGAGAGATCGGAGGTCGCGATCTTGATAGTGCCATCATCTTCGATATCGATAGCGGCTCCCGTTGCTTCGGATATCGCCCGAATCGTCACACCGCCTTTACCGATCACATCCCGGATCTTGTCTGTCGGAATAGACATTGTGGTGATACGAGGGGCATAGCGCGACATTTCTTCGCGAGGCGCACTAATTGCCTTGCCCATTTCGGCGAGGATATGCAGTCGCCCCCGTTTGGCTTGCGCCAGGGCCTGTTCCATTATTTCCCGCGTGATGCCATCGATCTTGATATCCATCTGGAGTGCGGTGACGCCTTCCGCCGTTCCCGCGACCTTAAAGTCCATATCCCCGAGATGATCTTCATCTCCCAAGATATCCGTAAGGACGGCGAAACGCTCTCCGTCCTTGATCAGCCCCATCGCAACGCCGGCCACGGGCGCCTTGAGCGTGACACCGGCGTCCATCAGGGCAAGACTGGTGCCACAGACAGTCGCCATAGAACTGGAGCCGTTCGACTCGGTAATTTCGGAAACCGCTCTAATCACATACGGAAAATCTTCCGGGTTCGGCAAGACGCCAAGGATCGCTCGTTTCGCGAGCCGGCCATGCCCAATTTCCCGCCTCTTGGGCGAGCCTACCCGGCCCGTTTCTCCAACGCAGAAAGGCGGAAAGTTGTAGTGCAGCATAAAGGGGTCGCGCCGCTCTCCCTCTAGTGCATCAATAATCTGCGCGTCTCTCTCAGTACCGAGCGTACAGGTAACGATGGCCTGGGTCTCTCCGCGGGTAAAGAGTGCGGATCCATGGGTTCTGGGAAGCACGCTGGTTTCGATGCTGATGGGTCGAACCGTCTCTACGTCCCGCCCATCGATTCGTGGCTCGTTAGAGAGAATCCGGCCCCGAACGGTGGCTTTTTCGATGCTCTTGATTGCGCCTTTGACGCGATCAGCGAGATCCGCTTCCGCGTCCTCGGTGACGAGTTGGCTGGCCGCCTTGTCCCGCACTGCCGCCATGGCATCCTGTCGCGCAGTTTTATCTGCAATCTGGTAGGCGCTCTCTACGTCTGCGGCAACCAGGGCCGAGACCTTTTCCTGGAGCTCTTGATCCTGGGCCACAGCCTCCCAGTCCCAGCGTTCCACGCCGACCTTGGCTGCAAGGGATTCAATTGCCGAGATCGCTGCCTGAGAGGCATCATGTCCGAACACCACGGCTCCGAGCATCTGCTCTTCGGTCAGTTCCTGTGCTTCCGACTCAACCATGAGTACGGCGCCCTTGGTTCCCGCCACGACCAGATCCAGCGCCGAGCCCTCTAGCTGGCTTGCCGTTGGATTCAGAACATAGTTGCCGTCGATAAATCCAACCCGGGCAGCCCCGACGGGGCCGTTAAAGGGAACGCCCGAGATAGAAAGGGCGGCGGATGCGCCGACCATCGCCACGACATCAGGATCGATCTCCGGATCGACTGACATTACCGTTGCAATAACCTGCACCTCATTGTCGAATCCGGCAGGGAAAAGCGGACGGATTGGCCGATCAATCAAGCGGCAGGTCAGGATGGCCTTTTCTGATGGGCGTCCTTCGCGCTTAAAAAAACCGCCGGGAATTCGGCCGGCGGCGTAGGTGCGTTCTTCGTAATCTACGGTAAGTGGGAAAAAATCCCGGCCGCTCGACTCACGTGCGGCCACCACAGTCACCAGGACAACGGTTTCGCCCATGCTGGCGAGCACGGCACCGGATGCCTGTCGGGCGATTTGCCCAGTTTCCAGACGAAATTCCTGATCGCCATACTGGAATGTTTCAACGGTTTTGTTCAAGCGGATAACTCCGTAGGTTTAAAAGTGTCGGTAGGGCTTAGCGTCTCAGCCCGAGGCGGCCGATTAGCGTCCGATAACGTTCCGCATCGCGATCTTTGAGGTAGTCCAAAAGTTTGCGACGGCGGTTCACCATTCGGAGCAAGCCCTGCCGCGAGTGATGATCATGAATATGGGTTTTGAAATGGTCGGTCAGATCGCTGATCCGTGCTGTCAGCAAGGCAACCTGAACCTCGGGAGAACCTGTATCACCGGGCGCGGTGGCGTACTCACTGACGACCTTGGCTTTATCTTCGGCCACTAAGGACATAACTAGATCTCTCTTACGATTACGGTAAATTTCTAATGTGTTTAGCAGGATTGGCGCCGGGTGAGGAGCAGATGAGCGCCGGCACAAAATGAAAGCCGCCGTATTCTACAGTCATGGCTCACTTTCCTCAACAAATTCAGCCGGTTTGGGTTCCGGTGGAGACCAGACGTTCGGGCGCCACTGTTCCATGAGGTCCTACAACCCCTACTCCGAGAAACCCTGTGGCAGAGGAATAGAGTCGGACACTCCCCTCACCCGGCAGATTGCTCGCTCGAACGCTCTGCCCGCGACATAGATAAAACGCAGCATCCACAGACAATTCAACCGCTGGAAGGTGATCCAGTGCCTCTCCAACAGCCCCCAGACAGTTCCGCCGTTCAGCAGGTCCTGCCATTTTTTCAAGATCTTCCAGGGTTAGGGCCTCATCGACTAACAATCCAGCAACACCTAAACGTCGCAACCCGACAACGTGGCCCCCTGTTTCGAGCCTCTCACCAAGTTCGGTGGCGAGCGTTCTTACATAGAATCCGGAGGAACATCGAAGCGTGAACTCAACGTCGCGTCCGTCATAAGACTGAAAATCGAGCTCATGGACGGTGACCTCCCTCGCCTCGCGTTCAATCTCTTTTCCCTGACGAGCGAGTTTATACAACGGCTGACCATCCACCTTGATCGCGGAATACATCGGCGGAACCTGCAGCCGTGTCCCAAGGAACTCCTGCAGGACAGTGCGCACTTGTGATTCCGTGACGTTGACAGGAAGGCGATTCGTCACAGCGCCCTCGCTGTCTCCTGTCTCTGTCGTTTCACCCAGGCGAACCGTCGCTTTGTAGCACTTGTCTGAACCCAGAAAATACCCCGACCAGCGGGTCGATGAACCAAAACACAAGGGCAGCAATCCGGTCGCAATCGGATCCAGGCTCCCCGTGTGCCCCGCTTTGCGTGCGGCCAACAGTTTTCTGGCGCGCTGTAGCGCCTCGTTGGAGGTAATGCCCGCAGGTTTATCCAGAAGCAGGATCCCATCCACAGGATCTCCGAATGGTTGTTTTCTCCTACGACCCAAGCTTACTCACCACTGTCATGATTGCCGGCATCAGAAAGACCGTCCAGTAACTTCGACATCTCGGCACCGCGCTCGATGCTCTCGTCGTACTCAAATACAAGTTCCGGCGTGCGCCGCAATCCTGCCTGTTGGCCCAGTTCCCACCGCAGTGAGCCGGAGACCGCGTTTAGCTCCTTAGTGAGTTCGACACTTGAAAGTTTCGACGCCAAGGCGGTGACAAACACCCGGGCATGCCGAAGATCCTTACTCACCGAGACTGCCGTGATGGAGATCAGCCCGACAACACTTGCCTCCAGCTGGCGGGAGATGATCGGAGCCAATTCCCTTCGCAACACCTGACCGATCCGACGCGTCCGATCGACGCCCTGCATTGTGTACGCGGCCCTTTGTTAACGGTTGCGGAAAATCGAGACTATCGCGACTTAGAGCGTAGCGGCCTGCTCTACGTTTTCGTAGATTTCTATCTGATCGCCCGGCTTGATGTCGTTGTAGTTCTTCACCCCAATGCCGCACTCAAACCCTGATTTCACCTCAGTCACGTCGTCCTTGAAGCGTTTCAACGAGTCAATCTGTCCATCGAAGATCACGACATTGTCACGCAGGACCCGCACCGGAAGATTTCGCCGAACTTCGCCTTCAATCACCCGGCAACCCGCCACGGCACCCATTTTGGCAACCCGGAACACGTCCCGTACCTCGGCAAGACCCACCGCCTGCTCCCGGATAATGGGCGCCAACATGCCAGTCAGAGCGGCCGTGATCTCATCCACCACGTCATAGATCACATTGTGATACCGCACATCTACACCTTCCGTCTCAATCAACTTTCGGGCAGTCGCGTCAGCCCGCACGTTAAACGCGATCACAATCGCCTCAGAGGCTCCGGCGAGATTGACATCAGATTCGTTGATGCCGCCCACCATTCCGTGTACGACGGCGACCTTCGCTTTCTCGGAGCTCAGTTTTTCGAGCGACTCGGTCAGCGCTTCCACTGACCCTTGGACATCCCCTTTGATGATGACGTTTAATGTTGTAACCTGGCCTTCGCCCATCTCGCTGAACATGCTCTCCAGCTTGGCTTTTTGCTGTCGCGCGAGTTTTACTTCCTTATGTTTCGCCTGTCGGTAACTGGTGACTTCCCGCGCGCGGCGCTCATCCGCGACCACTGAGAATTCGTCTCCAGAATCTGGCACGCCGCCCAAACCCTGAATCTCCACCGGCGTAGATGGACCCGCAGTTTTTGCGACGTCTCCTGCATCACTGGTCATCGCCCGGACACGACCAAACTCCCGGCCCGCAATTACGATGTCGCCTTTTTTCAGTTCTCCTTTCTGGACCAGTAAGGTGGCAACGACTCCCTTGCCGCGATCCAGACGCGCCTCGACAACGGTGCCGGATGCGACGCCCGCATCAGGCGCGCTGAGGTCAAGCATTTCTGACTGCAGAAGAACCGAATCGAGCAGAGTGTCAACACCCTCTCCGGTGATGGCAGAAACCTGACTCATCAACGTGTCCCCGCCCCAGTCTTCTGGAATGACCTCCTGACTGGCGAGTTCCTGTTTAACGCGATCCGGGTCCGCATCTTCCTTGTCCATCTTGTTTATGGCGACAATCAGGGGCACCGAGGCCTGGCGTGCGTGGCTGATCGCCTCAATGGTCTGAGGTTTGACGCCATCATCGGCAGCCACAACCAGAATAACGAGATCCGTCACCTGCGCGCCGCGAGAACGCATTGCGCTAAATGCCTCGTGTCCAGGGGTATCCAGAAAAGTCACGGTCCCCTTGTCGGTGGCAACCCGATAAGCGCCAATATGTTGAGTAATTCCGCCTGCCTCGCCGGCAGTGACTTTTGTTTTTCTGAGGTAATCCAACAGGGAAGTCTTACCGTGGTCAACATGCCCCATCACCGTCACCACGGGCGCCCGTGAAGCACTTGGCCGGTCGTCTGAACTATCGTCGGCGCTCAACATTGCTTCGGGATCATCCAGATCTGCAGCAATTGCCTTGTGCCCCATCTCTTCCACGACAAGCATCGCGGTGTCCTGATCAAGCACCTGATTGATGGTCACCATACTGCCCATTTCCATCAGAACCCGAATCACTTCCGCTGCCTTGACCGACATCGACTGCGCAAGATCAGCAACGCTGACGGTTTCAGGTACGGAGATATCCCGGCTCACTGGCTCGGTAGGCTTCTCAAAAGCATGCTGACCCGCAGTCGTTGAAGTCAGGCGGCGGGGTTTTATCGGCTGGCGTGGCCGACGTTTGCCGCGCTTTCCTTCAGCCAGATGGAGTTCTCCACCACTATCAGCTCTTCCCTTGCCTTTACGCTTTTTGGGCTTTTCATCCCGTCGTGCGGTGCTTTTGGCTTCTTCCGGCGGCACAGGTGCGGGAGCAGGCATCTCGGCCGGACTCGCTTTCGCCGCCGCCGCGGCTTCGGCCTCAGCGGCTCTGGCCGCTTCCTCGGCTTCGCGTTTTTGTGCCTCCGCCGCTGCTGCAGCTTCCTGTTTTGCGCGCTCTTCAGCTTCCTGCTGAGCCTGCTGCTCTCGTTCCTTTGCTTCGGCCGCTTCACGAGCCGCCTGCTCGGCTTCCTCCTGTTGGCGCTGCAACTCGCCGCGACGGACGTAGGTCCTGCGCTTCTTTACCTCGACATGTACAGTCCTGGAGCCCCCGGTTCGCGAACTCTGTTTGACCGCTGTGGTCGTACGTCGATTCAGCGTGACTTTCTCTTGCGGCTTTGACGCCTCAGCGGCAGTTTTACCGCCACGCAGGTATGCCAGCAGGGTGCTGCGCTCCGCGTCATCCAACATATCATCCGCGGCTTTCCCTGACACCCCGGCCGCTGACAGTTGCTCCAGCAGTTTTTCTGGAGGGACGCCGATCTGTTCCGCGAGTTTTTTTATGGCTACAACAGGCATAAGTATCTACCGTTAAGGGTTAACTTGAGCTGGCACTCTCCATGCCTGCAACCTCTTCCTGACCTTCGACTGCGCCGTCGGTTTCCTCAAACCAGGGTTTTCTCGCCGTCATAATCAATTCGCTTGCCTGCTCTGCATCGATTCCCGTCATTTCAACGAGTTCATCTGTTGCGCATTCGGCAAGATCCTCCATAGAGCGGATTCCTTTGCTGGCAAAAAGAGTTGCCATCGCTTCATCCATGCCTTCCATCGACTGCAAATCCGCTTCGGGGCGGCTCTTCTCCAGTTCGGCGATCTCGCGGATATCCAGAAAATCTCGAGCCCGCACTCGGAGCTGCTCAACCAGATCCTCATCAAAGCCCTCGACGTCTAACAATTCCTGCACCGGCACATACGCCACCTCTTCTGGGGTGACGAAGCCCTCTTCGACCAGTACGCCTGCGACCTCTGAATCAATATTGAGTTGTGTCATCAGGCGCTCAACGGCTTCCTGAGCCTCCCGCTCAGCTTTTTCGGCAGCCGCTTCGTCCGTCATAATGTTGAGCTCCCACCCGCTCAATTCGGACGCCAGGCGAACATTCTGTCCACCTCGACCAATCGCAAGGGAGAGTTGGCTTTCTTCAACCACGACATCCATCGACCGGGATTCTTCATCCACCAATATCGAGTCAACTTCCGCTGGCTGCAGCGCCTTGATGACGAACTCCGCCGGGCTGTCGACCCAGGTAATGATGTCTATGCGTTCGAGATTGATCTCATTTGAGACACTCTGAACCCGTGCGCCTCGAATACCCACACACGCCCCAACAGGATCGATCCGGTTGTCCTGCGATCTCACGGAAATCTTGGCTCTGGATCCCGGATCTCTCGCGGCCCCAAGAATCTCAATAACTCCCTGTCCCACTTCCGGCACCTCGAGCTGGAACAACTTGATCACGAGTTCGGGGCAACGCCGATCAAGAATCAGCTGGGGACCGCGAGGCTCAGAGCGAACTTCGGTCAGGATCGACTTGACGCGATCGCCACTTCGCAAAATCTCCCGATCGATCCAATTGGAGCGAGGAAGGGAGGCCTCTACCCCCTCTAAATCAATAATGGCCTCCCGATTACCTACTCGCTTCACCACCCCTTGGACCATTTGCCCAACACGATCCTTGAATTCTTCGTACACCCTGGCACGTTCCGCTTCCCGCACCTTTTGGCTGATTACCTGTTTGGCAGCCTGCGCCTCAATGCGACCAAAAGTCGCTACCGTCTCTAAGGGTTCTTCGACGACACCGCCCATCTCGTGGGTATCCTCTGGATAGCTGATTTCGGCCGCGGCAAACGTCATCTGGCGGGCCGGATTTTCCACCGCAGCATCGTCTTCGACAATCTCCCATTGCCTGAATGCCTCGTAGTCTCCACTGGCCCGATCGATCTGCACACGAACCTCGATGTCTTCGCGATTCCGCTTACGAGTTGCCGTAGCGAGAGCCGCCTCAATTGCCTCAAAGACTATCCCGCGATCGATGTCTTTCTCCCGAGAAAGCACGTCGGCCATCATCAATACGTCATCTTTCGTCATCTTCAACTACTCCCAAGCATTCTTTACGAACGATCCCCAGCCAGCCCATCGCTGCATCTGCTGACGCAGCCAGAAATGGGCCAAACTCGGCCTTTTTGGTTTCACTATCCTTGCCCTTACCTTGCCCTTACCCTGACCTTACGCTTTCGCTTTATTCCAGGCCCACCAGATTTGCTTTTTCCATCGTCTGGTAGTCCAGTTCGTAGGGCTCTCCATCCACTTCAACCACGACACACTCCGACCCAGCCTCTGCCAGAAATCCGGTAAACCGACGCCGTCCCAGTCGGGTCTCACGCATCACTACCTTTACCTGATTACCCTGGAACCGCTGAAAGTGTTCGGGCTTCACGAGAGGCCGATCAATACCGGGGGACGACACCTCCAGGGTGTACTCCCCTTTAATTGGATCTTCCACGTCCAGAATTGCACTCACTTGACGACTCACCTGCTCGCAGTCCTCTAGAAGGATTCCGCCCGGCGCGTCGATGTAGGTCCTGAGTACTTGACCCCCCGAGGGCGATCCTGTCATTTCGACCATCACCAATTCGTACCCCATATCTTCCACGACAGGCTCCAGCAACTGCCGGATCGCGCTGTTATCCATCTCGTCTTTCCCTAACCAATCCCCGACCCAATCAGTCTCGCCAACTGCACTCGTGCACCCGAGGCACCAAAAACAAACCCCGCTACTGCGGGGTCCCGGAATACAGCATTTGGTAGCGGGGGTAGGATTCGAACCTACGACCTTCGGGTTATGAGCCCGACGAGCTGCCAGACTGCTCCACCCCGCACCGCGACGCGGGAGTTTAACCAGTTTGTCTCGCGAAAACAACAAGATGAC
>Ga0208127_1000222_pt1 | contig 29202 bp, 26 predicted proteins | sample ETNtaG_6_FD_185751 | JGI IMG/M metagenome (GOLD analysis project Ga0208127, IMG submission 185751) | Marine microbial and viral communities from oxygen minimum zone, Eastern Pacific Ocean - ETNP201306SV45 (SPAdes) (version 2) | ecosystem: Environmental > Aquatic > Marine > Oceanic ... | reverse complement strand
TTCTGCTAATGGATATATGGACTGGTTTTAAGCTAGGATTTAAGTATTTCTTTTCACGTAAAACGACACTCAATTATCCACATGAAAAGGGTGAATTAAGTCCACGTTTTCGTGGTGAGCATGCGCTTCGTCGATATCCGAATGGTGAGGAAAGATGTATAGCATGTAAGCTCTGCGAAGCGATTTGTCCTGCTCAGGCAATTACAATTGATGCTGAACCCAGGGACGACGGTAGCAGGCGTACAACTAGATATGATATCGATATGACAAAGTGTATTTATTGCGGTTTTTGTCAAGAAGCCTGCCCAGTTGATGCCATCGTCGAGGGGCCAAATTTTGAGTTTTCCACTGAGACTAGAGAAGAGCTTTTTTACGACAAAGAGAAATTATTAGCAAATGGTGACAGGTGGGAATCTGAAATTGCGAAAAATTTACAAATGGATGCACCTTACCGATGAGCAGTGATCAAAATCCATATGAGCAGATGTTCAGCTTCGTAAACGAAGTATTTAAAAATGCGGGTATGGACAATTCTGATCTATCTGTGGACGAGTATGCAAAACGTGGACCGACTATGCCCAAAGAGGCTATGGAATTTCTTTTTGGAAATACATTTAATAAATTGGGCTTAGACGCCAAAACAAAGCTATTTTTGACATTAGCGGGAGTTTTAGCTCAGGGCATGCAGAGCGAGCAAGTTTTGAGGCAAACTATACGCCATTTGCGAGAAGCAGAGGTATCAGCTGAAAATATATCAGAAGCAATTATGCTTCTTTCATTATTTTCAGGACCTTTGGTAACTACAAAAGCTTTGAAAATCACAAACGAAATCAGTGAAGAATTAAAGGATTCATAGACTTGAGTATTTTTGTTTCAACTTTTTATCTGTTTTCATTAAGCGTGATTGCCGGTGGCCTAATGACAGTCATTAGTCGAAATCCAGTACATTCGGTTTTATGGCTTATACTGGCTTTTTTATCGTCTGCAGGGTTGTTTGTGTTACTTGGTGCAGAGTTTTTAGCAATGCTTCTAATAATTGTTTATGTCGGAGCAGTCGCAGTTTTATTCCTTTTTGTTGTTATGATGCTTGATGTTGATTTTTCTACTTTAAAGGCAGAAATGGCCGGTTATCTCCCAATTGCGCTCCTTATAGGTGTAGTGCTGGTTATGCAACTCGCTATGGCATTTGGGATATGGTCTTATGCAGACACTGCTGTAGGAGCGCGAGAAGTTTTGGTAAACCCTGAGTACCACAACACACAAGCCCTAGGTCTAATTTTGTACGACAGATATTTTATTTTATTTCAGCTGTCAGGACTAATTCTTCTAGTTGCAATGATTGGGGCCATAGTTCTCACTTTGCGTCATCGCAAAAATGTAAAAAGACAAAATATTCTTTCACAAATATACCGAGACCCCGATAAGTCATTAGAAATATTAGATGTAAAACCTGGGCAAGGTTTGTAAAGAAACGGCGATTAAAAAAGGGAATAAACTTAATATGATAGGCATAGAGCATTATCTAACCACCGCCTCGATACTTTTCGTTATTGGAATTTTTGGCCTTTTTCTCAATAGGAAAAACGTGATTATTCTTCTTATGTCAATTGAACTAATGTTGCTGGCTGTAAATATTAATCTAGTTGCCTTTTCTAGCTATCTTGGGGATTTGGTTGGGCAGGTTTTTACTCTGTTTATTCTTACTGTTGCGGCAGCGGAGGCTGCAATAGGTCTAGCTATAATCGTTAGTTTTTTCCGAAACCGCGGAACGATTGCGGTTGAAGATGTAAATGTGATGAAGGGCTAACTTCTATGGAATTATTTGTCATATTTTCCCCACTCGTCGGGGCTATTCTTGCTGGTTTTGGATGGAAAATTATTGGTGAAAAAGCAGCTCTTATTTCGGCTACTTTGTTACTTTTTTTAGCGTGTTTCGTCAGTTGGTTTCTTTTTATAGGTTTTGACGGTGATCTGAGAATTATAGAAATTTCCAAATGGATGAGTTCGGGGTCTCTTGAAGCTTATTGGGCTATTCGTTTTGATCGTTTAACAGCAATCATGTTGATCGTAGTGACCAGTGTTTCTGCATTGGTGCATCTATATAGTTTCGGCTACATGGATCATGATCTTAACTGGGAGCATGATGAAAGTTATAAACCGCGTTTCTTTGCATATTTATCGTTCTTTACATTTGCAATGCTAATGTTAGTGACTTCTGATAATTTACTTCAAATGTTCTTCGGATGGGAAGGTGTCGGCGTAGCATCCTATTTGCTTATTGGCTTCTACTACAAAAAACCAACTGCTAATTCAGCGGCAATTAAAGCTTTTGTCGTCAATAGAGTAGGTGATTTTGGATTCGCGTTAGGTATATTTGGAATTTTCTACTTAACCGGTAGCATTCAGTTCTCCGATGTTTTTTTATTAGCACCGGGTTTAGTAGATCAAGAAATAAGCTTTCTATGGACTGAGTGGAACGCTGCTAACTTAATTGCCTTTCTTTTGTTTGTTGGAGCAATGGGCAAGTCTGCTCAGCTTTTCCTCCATACTTGGCTGCCAGACGCTATGGAAGGTCCTACTCCGGTTTCAGCACTCATTCATGCCGCAACAATGGTTACAGCAGGTGTTTTCCTTGTTTGTCGTATGTCTCCGCTCATGGAGTTTGCGCCGAATGCAATGGCCTTTATTACGTTCATTGGAGCCACGACAGCATTTTTTGCTGCTACTATCGGTCTTGTGCAGAATGATATCAAAAGGGTTATTGCATATTCGACGTGCTCTCAACTTGGGTATATGTTCGTTGCTGCCGGCTCGGGAGTGTACTCAGCAGCAATGTTCCATTTGTTCACGCATGCATTTTTCAAGGCTCTGCTATTTTTAGGTGCTGGGTCAGTTATACACGCTATGCATCATGAGCAAGATATGAGAAATTATGGCGGTTTGAGAAAGAAAATACCGTACACTTTTGTCGCTATGATGATTGGAACATTAGCAATAACGGGTGTTGGTATTCCTTTAACGCATTACGGGTTTGCTGGGTTTTTGTCCAAAGACGCAATAATCGAAAGTGCTTACGCAGCGTCAGTAGGTGGTTACTCGTTCTGGATGTTGGTTATATCGGCGTTGTTTACGTCTTTTTACAGTTGGAGGCTAATCTTTATGACATTTTACGGTAAGCCTCGTGGAGATTCACACACTCATACTTCAGCCCATGAAAGCCCTAAAGTGATGATTATACCGTTGGCTATTCTATCATTAGGAGCAATATTTTCAGGAATGATTTGGTACAAAAGCTTTTTTGGCGATCATTACAGCGTAAATAAGTTTTTTGGTATTGAAGAAACGGAATACCACTCGCAATATAATGATGATAATCATGGGTCTTCAGATGTAAAAAATGAGGGTTTGAGTAACCACTCATCTTTTTATATGCCATCAGGTGCTATTTACATGGCTCCTGATAATCACATTTTGGATGAAGCTCACCATGTTCCTAAATGGGTTAAATTGAGTCCTTTTATGGCTATGCTGTTAGGGTTTATACTATCTTACATCTTTTATATTTGGCGTACAGATCTACCCCAAAAATTAGCTGAGAACCAAAGGCCTTTGTATCTCTTCCTACTCAACAAATGGTACTTTGATGAAGTTTATGAAATTCTTTTTGTTCGGTCTGCTAAGTTTTTCGGACGCCTTTTGTGGAAGAAGGGCGATGGTACGGTAATAGATGGGTTTATAGATAATCTTTCGATGGTATTTATTCCATTGCTTACGAGACTGGCCGGGCGTGCCCAGTCAGGATATATTTTTACTTATGCTTTTGCCATGGTCCTAGGAATTGTTGTTCTTATTACATGGATGACATTAGGGACAGGTAGCTAATATGGATTATTTTTTACTTTCCATAGTCACCTTCATACCTGCTATATCTGCGCTTATTTTGCTAGTAGTAGCGAGAGGGAATGATGCAGCGGCAGCTTTAGTTGCAAAAAGGTTTGCTCTTTTTGCAACTGGAGTAACATTTTTTGTTTCCCTATTCATCATAGCGCAATTTGAGCCGGAAAATACTGGTTTTCAAATGGTGGAGGAAGCTGAATGGATAATGGGTTTAAAGTATAAGCTGGGTATTGATGGAATCAGTGTTCTTTTTGTAATCCTGACTACTTTTATGATGCCAATTGTCATATGGGCCAGCTGGGGTATCGAAGTACGTGTTAAGGAATATATGATCGCGTTCTTATTGCTGGAAACACTCATGCTGGGTGTTTTTATGGCATTAGATTTAGTGTTGTTCTATCTCTTCTTTGAGGCTGGTTTAATTCCGATGTTTTTAATAATTGGAATTTGGGGTGGAGCTAATAGAGTTTACGCATCATTCAAGTTTTTTCTCTATACCTTTTTGGGATCAGTTTTAATGCTCATTGCGATGGTGGTGATGTATGCTGAAGCAGGCACAACTGACATTGAATCTCTAATGCTTCATCAATTCGCATTTGATGATTTTAATTTGTTTGGTTTTCAGATTTTAGGCGGAACGCAAACGTTGCTATTTTTAGCATTCTTTGCAAGTTTTGCGGTGAAGATGCCCATGTGGCCGGTGCATACATGGTTACCGGATGCCCACGTTCAGGCGCCAACTGCAGGCTCAGTAGTGCTTGCTGCTATCTTACTTAAGATGGGTGGCTATGGTTTCTTGAGATTCAGCCTGCCGATGTTTCCGGTTGGTTCATATATAATGACTGATTTTATTCTTTGGTTATCGGTAATCGCTATTGTTTATACTTCATTAGTTGCACTAGTCCAAAGCGATATGAAGAAGTTAATTGCTTACTCTTCTGTTGCTCACATGGGGTACGTAACCATTGGGATTTTTGCTGCCAACCAACAAGGAATTGATGGTGCTATTTTCCAAATGCTGAGTCATGGGTTTATTTCGGGAGCGTTATTTCTCTGCGTTGGCGTTATTTACGACAGAATGCATACTCGTGAGATAGAGGCCTATGGTGGCTTGGTGAATAGAATGCCGGCTTATGCACTCATATTTATGTTCTTTACGATGGCTAATGTAGGCTTGCCTGGCACCTCAGGTTTTGTGGGGGAGTTTCTTACGCTAGTTGGGATTTTTAAGGTTAACACGTGGATTGCTTTGCTGGCGACATCAGGTGTCGTTTTGTCAGCGGCTTATGCCCTTTGGTTATATCGTCGCGTAATGATGGGAGATTTAATAAAGGAAGCGCTTCGTACGATCCAGGATATGTCTCTACGGGAGAGGGCGGTATTCGCTCCTCTTGTATTCATGACTTTGTTATTGGGGGTATATCCCGTTCTTGCTCTTGACTTGATAGGTCCATCGGTACAGAGCCTTATCGACAATTATAATTCTGCCCTTTCAATTGCAGGCATTGATGGCAACACAATGATAGCATCACATTAACGGAGCAATATTTAATATGATCCAAAATGATTTAAATTTAATTTTGCCTGAAATAATTCTATCTATTTTTGCAATGCTGGCATTACTATTTGGTGTTTATAGAGGTCAGGATAAAAAAACAGCAACTTTAACTTTAGCTACTGCAGGGCTTATGTTGATTGTTGGCATGTGGATGATATTAGGTGGCTCATCAAGTGAGGCTGCGTTTAATAACATGTTTATTAGTGATGCATTTTCCAGATACGCAAAAGCGCTGATTTTGCTGTCTTCGGCTGCGGTTCTAATTATGAGCTTAGGCTACATGCTTAGACATGATTTGGGACGTTTTGAATATCCAATTTTAATAATTTTTTCAGTTGTTGGAATGATGTTTATGGTGTCTGCTAACGATCTTATGGTATTATATCTAGGCTTAGAATTGCAGTCGTTGGCACTCTATGTGGTTGCTTCCATCAGACGTGAAAGTCTCAAGTCTACAGAAGCCGGTATGAAGTATTTTGTTTTGGGGGCATTGTCGTCTGGGTTATTGTTGTACGGAGCGTCGTTAATATATGGTTATTCAGGATCAACAAACTTTCAGTCTATAATTATATCTTTGGATTCTGGCAGTGTTAGCCTTGGTCTGATGTTTGGAATGATTTTATTAGTCGCAGGGCTTGCATTTAAGATTTCAGCGGTACCATTTCACATGTGGACACCAGATGTTTACGAGGGATCCCCAACTCCAGTTACAGCTTTTTTATCGACAGCCCCTAAGATTGCCGCAATGGCTCTTTTTGCACGGGTTGTTTATGATGCCTTTTATGTTTTAATTTCTGACTGGCAGCAGGTTGTTGCTCTGATGTCTGTTCTTTCGATGTTTGTTGGGGCAATCGCGGCAATTGGACAGACAAATATTAAGCGTTTGATGGCTTACTCGTCTATTGCGCACATGGGTTATGCTATGATTGGACTTGCCTCAGGAACGTTATTAGGTCTCCAGGCAATGCTGGTTTACATGGCGATATACTTAGCGATGAATATTGGCACTTTTGCATTCATAATGTCGATGGAAAGAGATGGACAGCCTGTAACTGACATTGGTTCCTTATCACAGTTAGGCGTAAAGCAACCTGGGAGAGCGTTAGCTATGTTGGTACTTCTTTTCAGCCTTGCCGGTGTTCCCCCTCTGGTAGGATTTTTTGGTAAACTGTACGTTTTAAGGGCCGCTTATGATGCAGGGTTGATTTGGTTGGCGGTTATGGGTGTTTTGGCTTCCGTTATTGGGGCATATTACTATCTAAGACTTGTGTATTTGATGTACTTTGGCGAGAAACAAGATCTTTCTTTAGATATAGTTAAGTCACCAATATTGTCAGGTTTTGCTGCAACTGCAGCACTTGTAATGGTGATTGGAATTATCAATCTTTTTGGAATAGAGGCTGCTGCAAGTTTAGCGGCTAGTTCTTTGATTAATTAGGTATTAATATTTCTTACGACATAATAGTATTAGATAAAATTGATAGTACTATGCTGGAAGCCCGTAGACGGGTATCTAGCGGGTCTGGTCCCTCCTGGATATTTGCTCATATTCAATTGGCTGGTAAAGGTCGGCGGGGTAGGGCGTGGGTTGATCCGACAGGGAATTTTGCATGTAGTTGCGTATTTTTCCCAGACAGAACCATAGATGAATATGCTCTAAGCTCGTTTACCGCCGCATTATCATTATGTGACTGTTTGAGTGACTTCACAGAAGGTAGTGCTAAGGTATCCATAAAATGGCCAAATGATATTTTGTTAAATCAAAAAAAGGTTGCTGGAATTCTGCTAGAAACGATAGCCGTTGGTAAAAACAAAATAGCCCTATCAATTGGTTTTGGAGTTAACTTATTGTCATACCCAGAGGCTTCAGAGCTGGAAGAAAGTGCCTTCAGTCCTACATCTATTTTGACCGAAACTGGAGTTGCCATAGATCCAATTGAATTATTGAATAAGCTAGCGGTTAATTTTTCTAAATATGAAGGTACTTTACAAGATAAAGGTTTCACGGAATTGAGAAGTCTTCTGATGGATCGTATTCACGGGATTGGAAGCCAGATTATTGTGAGAACGACAAATGAGACACTAAGTGGAGTATTTAGTGATATTAACATGGACGGGCATTTGATTTTAAAAGCAGGGCGCACTAAACGGGCAATAGCTGCGGCCGACGTTTATTTTGACTAGAGAGGTTTCTTATGCTTTTAGCAATTGATTGTGGAAATACAAACACTGTCTTTTCTATCTGGGACGGAGACAAATTTATTGCTACCTGGCGAACTGCAACTGAGCATCAAAGGACAGCGGATCAGTATTATGTTTGGCTCTCATCTCTTATGCAATTGAATAAGATTGAGGTAAAAATTAGAAATGTTATAGTTTCATCGACTGTTCCTCGAGTGGTTTTCAATTTAAGAGTACTCGCTGATCGTTACTTCGCTACTCGCGCAATGGTGGTGGGAAGGCCAGAATGTCAACTTCCCCTTGATGTGCGAGTAGACAGTGGAGCTGGAGTAGGGCCTGATAGGTTAGTTAATACTATTGCTGGTTATGACTTGTTCGGTGGGAATTTGATCATAGTTGATTTTGGTACTGCAACAACATTTGACGTGGTTGATCATGATGGTGCTTACATTGGGGGAGTGATAGCTCCAGGCGTAAATCTATCTCTAGAGGCACTTCATCAAGAAGCGGCAGCACTTCCACATGTCGATATTGCAAGGCCAGATAGAGTCATAGGTAAAAATACAGTGATGTGTATGCAATCAGGAGTATTTTGGGGTTATATTGGATTGCTAAAAGAAATTTGTGAGCGCATAAAAACTGAACACGGTTCCAAAATGAAAATAATTTCTACCGGTGGGTTGGGACCTTTATTTCAGTCAGCAGAAAAAGTATTTGATGAGTGGAAAGATGATCTTACCATGCATGGTTTGCGGTTGATCTTTGAGCATAATAAGAGTTCAGAAGTCAAATGAGCGAAAATCACTTAATCTATCTGCCGCTAGGCGGAGCGGGCGAAATTGGACTAAATTCATATATCTATGGGTACGGTCCACCAGATAAAGAACGTTTTATTATCGTTGATTTGGGCGTCTCCTTTCCAGATATGGAAACTACTCCTGGTGTAGACTTAATTCTACCAGACATATCATGGATAAAGGAGCGGCGCGATAGAATAGAGGGAATTTTGATCACCCATGCCCATGAGGATCATATTGGTGCCCTTGGGCATTTATGGAATGAGTTGCGGGCACCTATATACTGCCGAGCATTTACCGCGCATATAGCACGTTTAAAGTTGAATGACGCCTTATTAACAGATCATTCCGTTCATACCTTGCAACCATGGCCTGAAATGAAAAAATTAGGGCCCTTTGAAGTAGGGTTTGTACCTGTTTCTCATTCAATACCAGAGAGTAGCAGTCTCGTTATAGACACTCCGACTGGCCGATTAGTTCATACGGGTGATTTCAAAATTGATGAAACACCAGGTGTTGGTGAGCCATTTAATAGAGAAGTGTGGCGAAATATTTCCAAAGGCGGCATAAAAGCTCTTATCTGTGATAGTACGAATGTTTTTTCAAAACAGGAGGGCCGTTCAGAGTTATCAATTGGCATGCCGCTACAGGGACTGATAGAAAATGCTGAACGGCTCGTCGTCGCCACAACGTTTGGATCTAATGTTGCTCGATTAAAGACATTAGCAGAAGCAGGTGTGAGATCTGGCCGCTCTGTATGCATTCTTGGGAGAGCCATGAGAAGAATGATAGATGCTTCAGTGGAAACTGGAGTTTTAAGTGACTTTCCTCCGCTCATAAGTCCAGAGGATGCATTACAAGTTCCGCGAGAAAATCTATTGATATTGGCAACTGGATCACAAGGAGAACGCAGAGCAGCCACTGCGCAGTTAGCGAATGGAAAATATAGGGGTTTTTCATTACAAGAGGGCGATCTCTTTATATTTTCATCAAAAACAATCCCCGGTAATGAAAAAGGCGTTTCTAGAATAATTAATCAATTTTCAGAAATGGGTGTTGATGTTGTCGATGATGAGTCTGGTCTTTATCATGTGTCTGGTCACGCAAATAGACCTGACTTGGAGGAAATGCATAAAATTATTCAACCTCAATTTCTTATACCAATGCACGGGGAGCATCGGCACTTGCGAGAGCATTCTAAGTTAGCATCTAAGAATGGATTTTCATCATTTGTTTGTACTAATGGTAATATTTTAAATATATCCGCTAATGAATTAAAGTTTGTGGATAAAATTGAGATCGGGCGGTTATATTTAGATGGAAGTTCTAAAATTACTTCAACAGAGGGTATAGTACGAGATCGTATTCGTATGGCGTTAAACGGTTTGGTTGTTGTGACTATTCTGCTAGATGAGAACGATGATCTTGTTGGGGAGCCATGGTGTGAAACCAGGGGTTTACCTTCGGTTACAAATTCAAGTGCACCTTTGGTTGATTGCTTGGAGGAAGACCTAAGTCAATTAATAGGACGAGCAGGGTCAGATGTAATGTTGGACAATGGACTGTTAGAAGAAGTAGTCAGAAGGTGTGTTAGGCAAACGTGTAAATCCGAAGTAGGGAAGAAGCCAGAAGTTTCCGTTATTGTGAGTCGTTTAGTTTAATTTAGGGCATTAACTAATTGTAACTAAAGAGTTGCGAAGTAAAATATTGTTTTATTTAGAGTGACAGCCTCTCCATGAAACTCTTTGTTATAAAGTTTGGGAGTTGAAATTCATCTTTATATTCTGATGAAGTACTTGGCTCATTTTGATTTGTCGCCAATGACTTTGAAAACCTATTACTAACCTTATTATCTTTTGCTGATGGTTTGCCTTTGGTATTTTGCTTGGCAACGTTTTCCTGAATTTCCTTCCTATTCTCGTACTTAATATTGAGGGAGGAGTTTTTGATTTTTGGAATTTCTGTCTGTATTAGTTTTTCAATAGCATTGAAGTTTTTTTCATCTCTTGGTGTGGAAATCATTAAGGCTTTCCCATTGCGACCGGCTCGCCCAGTTCTGCCAATTCTATGAACATAATCTTCCGCATTGGTGGGTACGTCAAAATTATAAACATGGCTAACGCTTGGTATATCTAATCCGCGAGCAGCTACATCTGACGCTACCAGAAATTGTAGAGATCCCGTTCTAAAGCCCTCGAGTGTGTCCATTCGGTATTTTTGGTCTAAATCCCCATGAATTGCTGCAGCATTGAACCCGTATTTCTTTAAGGATTTTGCGCAAATATCAACATCGCTCTTCCGATTACAAAAGATTATCGCGTTTTTGCAATCGCCGCCTTCATTAAGGATCATTTCTCTTAAAAGCTTGCGCTTTTCTGTACCCTCACGGTCTTTTCTTGAGGGCTTAAAAAGTAATACGCTCTGCTCAATATTCTCAGAAGCAGATGCTTGTCTTGCCACCTCTACACGCAAGGGAGCTGATAAAAAAGTGTTGGTTAACCTTTCTATTTCCGCAGCCATTGTTGCCGAAAAGAAAAGTGTTTGGCGAGTAAAAGGGGTGAGATTAAATATACGCTCAATGTCTGGGATGAAACCCATGTCTAGCATTCTATCCGCTTCATCAACCACCATTATTTGAACTCCAGTTAGTAGTAATTTACCTCGTTCAAAATGATCTAATAGGCGTCCTGGGGTCGCAATTAATACGTCCACGCCTTTGTCTATTAATTGGTCTTGCTCTTTGAAGGATACTCCACCAATTAGCAATGCTTTAGTAAGCTTCAAATTTTTTGAATATAGCTCAAAATTTTCTGCTACTTGAGCAGCTAGCTCTCGAGTTGGGCAAAGAACAAGTGATCGTGGCATACGAGCTCTAGCCCTACCTCGAGCAAGTAAATGGATCATGGGTAATGTGAAACTGGCGGTTTTACCAGTACCTGTTTGTGCAATTCCTAATACATCACGGCCTTCAAGTGCTGCGGGAATAGCCTGCAATTGAATTGGAGTTGGCTCTTGGTAGCCAACATCTTCAATCGCATTCAAGATTTTTGGATTTAATTTGAGATCAGAGAATAATGCCATAAATAATTTTCAATTTTATTTAAAGCTTCGGTTGCAAATGAATATATTCAATTAATCTTTCCCGATACATTTTTCTCGCCGGTTAATATCCAAAAATGTATCAAAGGTCAATCTTTGAGCTAGAAAACGTGATAATTTTAAAGAGTGAGTTCTTTAGTTTTAGATGTTTTTATGCTTGGATAATCTCTGGCTAGGCGGTCAAAGTCCCATTGTAACCGGGATAGGAAAACGCTATCCCCATCGCTGTCTATGGCCATGTGTTGTTTGTTCTCTGAGTTAAGCCTATCTATTTCTTGCTTTTCACCTGAGACCCAACATGCCGATTTGAATTGGCTCGCCTCAAAGCGCACAGGTAATCCATATTCTAGCTTTATTCGGCTCTCAAGTACTTCAAATTGTAGTTGGCCAACGACACCAACAATATATCCAGACCCATAGGTTGGTTTAAATATCTTTGCAGCACCTTCCTCTGCAAACTGAAAAAGCGCCTTCTCTAAATGTTTTGTCTTCATCGGATCTAAGGATAAACAATTCTGTAAAAGCTCAGGGGCGAAAGAAGGTATTCCTTTTGCCTTCAATAGCTCACCTTCGGTGAGAGTATCACCTATTCTCAATTGTCCATGATTAGGAATTCCAATAATATCACCCGCCCATGCTTCTTCTGCAAGAGATCTATCCGAGGCCAAAAAGAGCACAGGATTTGATACAGTTAAAACTTTTTTTGTTCGTACATGAGTTAATTTCATTCCTCGTTTGAAGTGTCCAGATGCTAGACGTACAAAAGCAACTCGATCGCGGTGCTTTGGATCCATATTAGCTTGCACCTTAAATACGAAACCAGATACTTGTTTTTCTGAAGGCTGTATTGGTCTTGGCACTGCTGATTGTATTTGTGGAACTGGTCCAAAATTTGCGATTCCTTCCATCAATTCTTTAACACCAAAACTATTCATTGCAGATCCAAACCATATAGGTGTTAGATGTCCCTCCAATAATGATTTTGGGTTGAGCGGAGGTAGAAGTTCCTTTGCCATTTCAACTTCATCTACTAGCTTTTCTTTTAGATCGCTTGGAATATATTTATCCATTTCTGGATCACTAAGACCGTTAATTTTTATGCTTTCACCCAAACGGTTTTTATCGGCCCTATCCATTAACTCTAGTCTATCGTTTATAAGGTCATAGCACCCTAAAAAATCTGAACCTATTCCAATGGGCCAACTGGCTGGAGTTACATCTATTGCTAAGTTTTCTTGAATTTCATCAATAATTTCAAAAGTATCACGGCTTTCTCGGTCCATCTTGTTACAAAAGGTAAATATTGGTAAGTCGCGTAAACGGCAAACTTCAAACAGTTTTCGGGTTTGGCTTTCTACCCCTTTGGCTCCATCAATTACCATAATAGCTGAGTCTACGGCCGTAAGTGTTCTGTATGTGTCTTCAGAGAAATCACTATGTCCGGGGGTATCTACTAAGTTGTATCTATAGCTATTGAAATCAAAAGACATTGCAGAAGCTGACACTGATATTCCTCGGTCTTTTTCCATTTGCATGAAGTCAGAACGAGTTCGTCTTGCTTCTCCTTTTGCTCTTACTTGTCCCGCTAATTGAATGGCTCCTCCATACAAAAGAAACTTTTCAGTGAGTGTTGTTTTGCCTGCATCGGGATGCGAAATAATGGCGAAAGTTCTCCTACGAACAACTTCGTGATTAGCAGGGTTTACGCTGGGTGGATTTATAGACATTAAATTCCGATAGCGTAAGGTAATTTAAAAGGCAACCCAGTCAAAAGATATCAAAAAGAAATTTTTAGGGTAGAATGTTTCTATACAATCATACTGTAGGAAGAGTTTTCAGAGCGAACCTAATTGTACACCGCTTCGAATTAGGTCTTGGTTGCACGTTAATTATATCCCTGTTAAGTCTCCCGTGTTGGTTCTTGGGATAAGTTTCACAGAGGTTATTTTTTGGCAAAATCCTTAATTCCGCGTTTAGAAGTTAAGTCGCTTACCAAAGTATATGATAATACTAAAGTAGTAGATGATATCTCATTAAGCGTGCTTCCTGGACAAATAACTTGCTTGTTGGGTCCATCAGGTTGCGGTAAATCTACGACTCTTAGAATGATTGCAGGTGTAGAAACTCAGTCTTCTGGAGAAGTCTGGGTCGATGGTCAGTTAATTTGTGGTTCTGGGTTCAGCCAACCACCAGAAAAACGCTATATCGGTCTGATCTTTCAAGATTTTGCTTTATTTCCGCATTTGACAGTATGGCAAAACGTGGGATTTGGAATCTCTAAAAATAATGAAGGCATTAGAGAAAAAGCGTATGATCTTTTGTCAAAAGTTGGCCTAAGTTCTAAATCAGATAAATATCCACATGAATTGTCTGGAGGAGAGCAACAACGTGTTGCACTTATTCGTGCACTGGCGCCAAAGCCCCGAATAATGTTGATGGATGAACCCTTCTCTGGATTAGATAAGCGTCTTCGAGATGATATTAGAGATGAGACTTTAGATATTTTAAAATCAGAGGAAACTGCTGTTTTGCTGGTCACACATGAACCCGAAGAAGCCATGAAAATGGCTGATGAAATAGCATTAATGAGAAATGGAGAAATTGTTCAGAAAGGTGCTCCTTACAATTTGTATAATGCTCCAGTGGACAAAGAGGCTGTGGCATTTTTTTCTGATGCAAATATTATAAAGTCAAAGGTAAGCGGTTCGCTTGCAGACTCACCGTTCGGCCAGTTTTTTGCGCCTGGATTGGACGAAGGCACCGATGTAGAGATCGTTATTAGGCCCCAGCACGTTAGAATAGATTTTGATAGAGAAGGGAAAGGACCGCTGCCCACGGTTTCAATGGGTATTCCAGTGCGAGGCTGCGTAGAGCGTGCCAGATTTCTGGGTAATGAGAGCCTAGTGGAATTTAAAATGGATTTTGATAACAGTATATTTAGAGTAACAGTTCCAAGCGTATTTCTGCCAAAAACTGGTCAACCCCTGTGGCTTACTATCCCGCGCGATCGATGTTTTGTATTCCCCAGATAATAAAATGTACTAAAAAAACTATTTTATTATGTTGCCTCTTTGATAACTGAGCATTAACAACTAAATACAGTGGATGAAACACACGGGTTTGAGGCCCTCAAAGTAGAAGGATCGTTGAGATGCTTAATAATATTGGACTTCCTGGTATCTTACTAATAGCGGTAGTTGTGTTAGTACTATTTGGCCGGGGTAAGATCAGCTCATTAATGGGTGAGGTTGGTAAAGGTATTACTGCCTTTAAAAAGGGCGTTAACGACAGCAAGAAAGAATTAGAAGAAGAAACCTCAGAGGTTGCAAAGGATATCACGCCAGAGACTGAAAAAGATAAGGTCTAACTTGTATGTTTGACTTGGGGTGGACCGAACTACTCCTTATCGGGATAGTCGCTTTAATAGTAGTTGGGCCAAAAGAACTGCCGGTATTGTTCAGAAAAGCCGGACAATTTGTAGGTAAAATTCGAGGAATGGCTCGTGAATTTTCGCGTGCTATGAATAGTGCTGCTGATGACGCTGGGGTAGGGGATATATCGTCAACAATTCGCTCCGCTGCCAACCCTCTTAAATCAAGCGTTGATGCGGTAAAAAGTGCGGCGACAGATTATGCGTCGTATGATCCTGATACAGAGACCGGTCGATTGGCAGGTGAGAGGGCGGAACAGGCAAAGAAGATAAGAGAGCATGCAGAAAAAAAAGCCAAAGAAAAGTTAGATAAAAGAAACGATGAAAAAACAGATAATAAAGAACTAAAAAAAAATAACTCTGCAAGAGTTAAAAAAGATGCGCGATCGCGAGATCTTAAGGATAGCTAATGGCTGCAGATGATGATATACAAGATAGCTCTGCGCCACTTATTGAACATTTAGCGGAGTTACGTCAAAGGCTAATTTATTCTTTTGTAGCATTCATTATTGGCATGATAATCTGCTTTACAATTTGGAACCCCATCTTTGACTTTTTGACACACCCCTTATGCTCGGCAATGGCGCTCCGAGGACACTCAGACTGTGGTCTAATACTTATAAAACTGCAAGAAGGGTTTTTTGTAGCTATATCGATTTCTTTGCTGGGAGGTCTGGTCTTATCATTTCCTATAATTGGCTTTCAAATGTGGCGCTTTGTGGCTCCGGGGTTGTACAAAACCGAGAAGAACGCCTTTTTACCCTTTATTGTCGCATCGCCTTTTATGTTTTTTCTTGGCGCATCTTTTGCGTATTATGTAGTAACTCCCTTAGCTTTTGATTTCTTTTTAGGCTTTCAGCAAACTGGAAGTGTTTTGGATGGAGAAGATGTTGATAATGCTGCAGCGGGTATTGCTTTTCAGGGGTCGGCACAAGAATATTTGAGTCTTACCATAAAATTTATTGTTGCGTTTGGAATGTGTTTTCAGTTGCCTGTTCTGCTGACATTAATGGGCAAAGCAGGTTTGGTAAGTGCCGAAGGGCTCGGAAATGTACGGAAATATGCAGTTGTAGCAATATTGGTTCTGGCTGCACTTGTCACACCACCTGATGTTATTACTCAGGTAATACTATTTGTTGTGGTGTATGGACTTTACGAAGTATCCATTTTTCTTGTTTCGCGTGTTGAGAAGAAACGGGAGCAGAAGCTTCGTGAAGAGGGTTTCTACGATGACGAAGATGATTTTGATGATCCTATGTTGAAAGAATTTGATGACGACAGAAAAGAATGATCAGCTTGAGAGAATAGCCGATGCTCTAGAGCGGTTGGCGCCAAAAACAGAAGATTTTCCAAATTTTGATAATTTTTCAGCTTTTATGTGGCATGTTGCTCCCGACTATCTAGAGCCTGTAAAAATAACGAATGCAGTTGATATTTCACTTCTAAAAGGTATTGATCATGTGAGTGGTATTCTTCTGAATAACACAATGCAATTTGCAAATGGATTTCCGGCTAACAATGCGTTGCTTTGGGGGGCACGCGGTATGGGAAAGTCTTCATTGGTAAAGGCTGTGCACACAAAAATAAACAACGATGGCTTAAATCTGAAAATAGTTGAGTTGCAGCGAGATGATTTAGGATCAGTCAGTAGGCTTTTAAAAATTCTCCGAGGTCTTCCATATAAGTTTATACTTTTTTGTGATGATTTGAGTTTCAGTTATGATGATCAAAATTATAAGTCATTAAAAGCAATCTTAGATGGTGGTTTAGAGGGCAGGCCGGAAAATGTTATATTCTATGCCACTTCTAATAGAAGACACTTAATGCCTCGGGATATGATCGAAAATGAACGGTCTTCTTCAATAAATCCGTCAGAGGCAGTCGAAGAAAAAATTTCTTTGTCAGATCGTTTTGGCTTGTGGTTAGGGTTTCATCCTTGTTCGCAAGATGAATTTTTTGACATCATAGAGGGCTATGTAAAACACTATAATCTCCTAATTGATCGTTTGGAAATAGAAACCCAGGCTACTGAATGGGCTCGTACGCGAGGATCAAGATCGGGTAGAGTTGCTTGGCAGTTCTTTGTTGATTTAGCTGGCAAGAACGGATTAGTTATTAAATAACAGCGGAATATTTAGTTGCTTAATTTTCATTAAGGTACTCTAATGGATCGATACTCTCAAAACCCTCACGAATTTCAAAATGAAGATATGGCGGATCGCCCTCTGGTATTTCCCCTATTACTTCTCCGCGGAGAACATTCTGATTATTGGAGACTTGGATGTTAGTGAGGTTTGCATAAACTGTTAATATATTTTTGGGATGTTTGAGAACTACGATTGCAATTTGATTTGTATCCTCAGTAACCGTAGCTACAACGCCCGTATCGGCTGCGACCACTCTCGTGCCCGCCTGTGCGGTAAAGTCAATACCATCATTTTTATTCTTTGAATACTCTCGTATCACTAAACCCTCTATCGGATAAGCCATTCGACCACTTTCAGGTACTGATATTGAAGTATTGGATGGTTCAATCACCTCTTGTTTGGCAATATTCCTGGGTTGGGGTTTTTTGGAGCTAGGTGGGGGAGGCGCAACAGATGCGATTTCTTCTTTTTTAAACTTCTTTTGAACTTTTTTATCAACCAAGGGAACAATTAAAATTTGCCCTTCACGCACAGTATAGTCGCTATCGAGTCCATTCCAGTCAGCCAGGGATCTAACTGAGATATTATAAAGGCGAGAAATAATAAAGGCCGTTTCTCCTCGTACAACCTTATGTTTGATTGGGTCTACCAAATTTTTTGGATCAGTTGAGTCACGATTAATTCGATTGTTATTAGATCCACCTGCTACTTTCAAAGCCGTGTCGGCAAGCTCCAGTACGTTTATATCTTTTGAAAGTGTGGTCTCCTCTATCTCTTCATCGTCAGCCGAGTATTGTCTGGGGCTTCTGGAAATTTTAGGAAGTGCTAATACCTCGCCGTTGCGGAGCCGCTGTCCTTCTGCGAGGCCATTATATCTGGCCAATTCATTTGCATCCTGTCCAAGTCTTATAGCCATACTTTCAACAGTATCGCCTCTTCTAGCTATAGCTACTTGATAAGTGGGGTAATTAATTATGCCTAATTCGTCTGCTTGGGGTCTAGACTGAGTGGCTTGCAGGGCCGCGTCAGAGGTGTCGAAGGAATTTCCTCGAAAATCAAAATCAAAATTGTTAAGAGGTGAATTTCCGCATGCGCTTAGGTTCCAAAAAATAGATAGATAGAAACAATATTTTAAACTAATTCTGATGGATCTAATCATTTGTAGTTTTCCACGACCTAAATATCACAGTATTTCTATACATAGATATCTTCTTCTTTTCCGTCGAGCAATGGAACAAAGCGTACGTCGCATAAATCTTCATATTTGAAGTGCGTTTCCGTTCTTTCCACTCTAATAAGTTTTTGAATTTCATCGGATTGCCCCACAGGTATTACCATGATGCCGCCGATCTTTAGTTGATTGAGTAATGTTGGAGGTGGATCTTCAGCCGCCGCAGTCACAATTATCCGATCAAACGGTTGTTGTTCCACAAGTCCCTGACTTCCATCGCCCCAAATAGATGTAACGTTATTTAAATTTAATTTATCGAAAATTTCTCTTGCTTCTTCGTATAATGGTTTGAACCTTTCAATTGAATAAATTCTACGGGCTAGCTTGCTTAATATTGCTGTTTGATACCCTGATCCTGTGCCAATTTCTAAAATTTTATCGCGATTTTTAATATTCAAAGCTTGCGTCATTAACCCAACTACAGATGGTTGACTTATGGTTTGGCCACATTCTATCGGAAGCGGAGTGTCTTCGTATGCTCTTTGGGCAAATAGACCTTTAAGAAAGTACTGTCTATTAACTGTCTCGAGTGCATTGAGTACATTTTCATCTACTACTCCTTTTGAACGAATAGATAAAATAAACTGCATTTTCTGTTCATCATTTCTATTCATAAAAACTCCTCAAGTTCAGCTATCCTATCGAAAGCAGTAAGGTCGGCTCTCATCGGCGTTAAAGATATATATCCCGATAAATTGGCTGCAACATCTGACTTCTGGGAAACCTGAACGTGTTGATTTCCGCCTTTGATGAATAAAAACTCTTTTCCATTTTGCGTCGTAAATGGGTTTACGCCAAAATTCGTATTTGGCCGCAATCCCTGAGGAACAACAGCTATCCCGTTTATATTTTCAGTAGGAGGAAAGTTTACGTTGTAAAAGACTTTATAGCCACCATCAGTATGCTTGTCGTTATCAAGTATTTTTTGAATAACATTTAGCCCATGAGTAATTGATGGATTAAATGGGTTTGACATTTTTTTTGACTCAGGGCCCAAATATTGTGAGAGCGCAATAGAGGTAATGCCTTGAAGAGCACCCTCGAGCGCTGCTCCGATTGTGCCGGAGTAGAGTACATTTTCAGCAGAGTTATTTCCTCTATTTACTCCTGATAGAATTAAAGAAGGTGGATCATCCTTCATGACATGATGTATTCCAGCAAGCACGCAATCGGCGGGATATCCAGAAATCGAATAGCGGTTTTCTGAAATTCTCTCAATCTGTGTGGGCGCATTGTAACTAACACAATGCCCAACTCCTGATCTTTCGCCACTTGGAGCGATTATGAAAATATTTTTTTCGTTCGTTAAACTCCTGGCTATTGCTTCCAAGACTTGCAAGCCAGGGGCGTTAATTCCATCGTCATTAGTTAAAAGTATACGCATAATCTCAAAATAATTTTAGTAACTTTTGTAAGAGTGAAGTATTACTTCCACAATAGTCTCGTTATTAATAAAATCTATGGGTTAAAAAGTGTTGCTAAAACACGCTTTGCTTCACTTTTGGGCGATAATAGATTTTCTTTATTTTCTCCAGGAAAAAATCTGGCCCGCAAGGCTGTTTTCATTGGAGCGGGATTGAAAACAGTAACATTTGGGCCAAAATTTTTACACTCATTTGCCCATGATTGAACCAATGACATTTGAGCAATTTTTGATGATCCGTACGCTCCAAAAAACTTCTTACCATTGCAAGGGTCGTCAAAAAATAGCGCGTTACCTTCCTTGCTTATTATAGGGCTTATAAAGTTTATAAGTAATGCAGTCGCTGTAATATTAGTCGAAATAGTTTTGTCCAAATCCCCCAAGTCGATTGTGTTCAATGGGCTTAATGGTGGTGCGTGAATTGCAGTATGACCCCAAAAATCAATGGTTCCCCATTTTTCGAATATCGATGTGAATAGCTGGCTCATAGCATCCCGATTTGTAATGTCCATCGGAGCTAATGTTGCAGTTCCATTTTTTGATTTTATTCTATCATCTAAGTCTTCCAGTCCGCCCACGGTGCGTGCAACAGCTATAATGTGGTGAGTTTCGCTTAATCTTTCTGATAGAGCTGCTCCTAACCCACGAGAAGCACCTGTAATTAAAGCTATTTTTTTAATCATGGGAATGGCTTTCAGAATTTTTATGTATAATATCTCGAATTAGTCGTGGTTTTGGTGGTTAACTTTGTGTTGTTATGATCCGTCTACTATTTCAGCATGCTTGAGTTTGAAACCTTTTTCTATCATGTCTGAAGGTAAAACAGGATATTCTCCAGAAAAACATGCATCACAATACTGCGGACATTTAGTATCTCGACCCTCTTTTTCGCCAGTAGCCCTGTATAACCCGTCTAGCGATATAAATTTTAAAGTATTGACAGAAAGGTGCTGGCGCATTTCTTCTTCAGTCATTGTAGCCGCAATTAACTTTTCTCTTTGAGGTGTATCTACTCCATAAAAGCATGGCCAGGCAGTTGGAGGACTCGCTATCCTAAAATGCACCTCCTTTGCACCTGCATCAATAATCATTTCTTTGATTTTTCGCGATGTCGTGCCTCGTACGACGGAGTCGTCTACCAGAATTATTCTTTTGCCCTTTATTAATGCTCTATTGACATTCAGTTTTAACCTGACACCCATATTTCGAATTTGTTCAGTTGGCTCAATAAATGTTCTACCCATATATTGATTTCTGATTATACCCATAGCATAGGGTATCCCAGACTGCTGCGAAAACCCTATCGCCGCAGGTGTTCCACTATCGGGTACTGGGCATACCAAATCAGCATCTATTGGACTTTCTTTTGCGAGTTCCACCCCAATGCGCCTGCGAGTTTCATAAACAGATTGCCCTTGAATTATGCTGTCTGGTCTTGAGAAATATACATGTTCAAAGATACAAAATTTTGAGTTTTGACTCCGGAATGGAAATATACTTTCAATCCCATTATTCGATATTACAACCATTTCACCTGGCTCTATATCTCTTACAAATTCTGCACCAATTATATCAAGAGCACATGTTTCAGAACTTAATGCAAAGCCGTCTCCTACCTTTCCAAGTACAAGAGGCCGCACACCGCGGGGGTCTCTAACGCCAATCAGTTTAGACCGTGTCATAGCTACTATTGAAAATGCCCCTTCAACCCGTCTGAGTGCATCTTCCATCCGCTCTGGGATATTTCTTTGTAGTGAACGGGCCATTAGATGAATAATACACTCAGAATCGGAGGAACTTTGAAAAATAGACCCCCGCTCAATAAGTTCACGTCTTAAAGAATCTGCATTTGTTAAATTACCATTATGAGCTATTGCAGCCCCACCCATCGCAAACTCACCGAAGAAAGGTTGGACGTCTCTTATAGCTGCGCCTTTTGCTCCTGCTGTTGAGTACCGAACGTGTCCAATTGCTAAAGAGCCTGGTAATGTTTCCATAAGGGATTGTGAGGTAAAGTTATCCCGAACATAACCAAATCTTCGAGCAGAATTGAACCCTTGGCTTGGGTCGTATGCAACTATACCACCGGCTTCTTGTCCTCGGTGTTGTAGTGCATGCAGTCCTAGAGCGACGAAATTTGCTGCATCATTTAGACCAAGAACACCAAATACTCCACACTCTTCCTTTAGTTTATCGCAGTCATATGAATTATAAAAAATTTTACGATTTAACGCCAAAATATTTTCTCCTGACCACTGATCAATAATTTGAGCTCTAAAATTTTCAAATTAAAAATTATTTGATTTGAGCAGGATAATTGAATGCAATTCTGGTCGTCTATTCGCATGTTTTCACTAATATTTCGTATTTTTCAATGATCCAGCCTAAGGCTCGTTCGGGGTTTTGTTCTTTAATTGACGCTATCATGTCCTCAAATATCAATGCGCTTTTACTAGCATCGATTTGAGGGAGTGCATTCTCTCCCAGTATGGCAAGGTAAGCAAAGAAGGTAATTGCAACCAAAAAGAGACCACGAAGTATCCCAAAAACAAACCCTAAAGCTTGGTCAATTTTTGTCAGACGGGTCTTGTTTATAACGGTGCTTAAAAGTGGTGTAAAAAATGAAAAAATAAGCAGGCTTAGCGCAAATACACTGGCAAATGCCGCAATTATTGCCAATTCACAGCTGTCAGCTAATATTGGTCCAAGTAAAGGGATTTCTTTGATTAATGGAGTAGTTAATGGTGCAAAAATAAAAGATATTATAGATGAGAAAATCCATCCCATTATTGCCATTACTTCCCGCGTGACACCGCGAGCATATGCAAGTATCGCAGAAATCAAAACTATTATTATGACAATTCCGTCTACAATATTAAGGCTTTCCATCGCCCAATCCCTCAGTTGAATCTTTATATTTATGCATCATATTTACAAAATCACGGAGATTGACTGTCTCTCGAATATTTATTCCATCTTTGGGCTTTTTTTTGTTTCGCGGCGCAGTTATCGCTTCGCTAAATCCTAACTTTTGAGCCTCTTTTAGTCTATTGTCCACTTGGCTAACCTGGCGAACAGCCCCTGATAGACTAATCTCTCCAAAAAAAACAGTGTTTATTGGGAAAATAATATCTTCCTTTGCAGAAAAAATTGCAGCTGCAACTGCTAAATCCGCTGCGGGCTCATTTATTTTTATTCCACCGGCGATATTCAAATATACATCGTGGTTGGCAAAACTTATACCACAACGAGATTCTAATACAGCTAGGACCATCGATAATCGGTTTCCATCCCAGCCAATAACGTTTCGGCGGGGCTGCCCAAGCGTTGACGGTGTTACCAGAGCCTGAAACTCTACTAAGATTGGTCTGGTGCCCTCAATACCTGCAAAAACCACTGAGCCTGGTATGTTTTTACCTCTTTCGGATAAGAAGAGCTCTGATGGGTTTTTAACTTGAGCTAACCCTTCTGATGCCATTTCGAATACGCCAATTTCATCAACTGGGCCAAACCTATTTTTTACAGCTCTTAAAATTCTAAATTGATGGCCTCGTTCTCCCTCGAAATGTAAAACTGTATCGACCATATGTTCAACTACGCGAGGTCCAGCAATTTGCCCATCTTTAGTTACGTGCCCAACCATGATTACTGCTGCACCCGTGCGTTTTGCAAAATTGGTAAGCTCGAATGCTGCCGATCTTACCTGTGATACACTTCCCGGTGCACTGTCAACTGTGTCAGCCCATATGGTCTGAATTGAATCTATTATTACAAGATTTGGTTCTTCGTCCTCAAATGTTGTAAGTATATTCCTTAGATTAGTTTCCGAGCCTAATTTGATAGGGGCAGTTGATAAACCCAAACGTTTTGCGCGTAGTTTTACTTGGGAAGCTGCTTCCTCTCCCGATATATATAGAACCTTAAGTCCTGCTTCACCAAATCTTGCCGCAGCTTGAAGTAAAATTGTAGATTTGCCAATGCCAGGATCACCGGATAGCAGTATTGCTGCGGAACTCACTAGCCCTTTCCCAAGAACACGATCAAATTCAGCGATCCCAGACTTAGAGTATGAAAGATTTTTGCTTGAAGGTGAAAGATCACTAAGTAATATCTTTTCGCCTTTTTCAATGCCTATAGAGACCTTTTGGGGACCATTTGAGAGCGCTTTGCTCTCATTTATCGTATTCCAATCGCCGCAACCATCACAGCGTCCAGCCCATTTATTCGTTACTAATCCACATGATGTGCATGAGTATGATTTTGAGATTTTCGCCATGTCACACTTGTGCCAATTGTTTTTATACAATTCAAGTTGATAAAAAATAAACGATTTGATTATTTTGGATCAATTAACGTTTATTGGTCCATTATGTTTTCCATTTATAAATTGAAATACGTAAGGATCTTTGGACTCTTTTAATTCCTCGGACTTCCCTTCCCATCGAATTCTTCCTGACTCCAAAAGAGCAACATTATCGGATATCTGCTGCACAGATGAAATGTCGTGAGTAATAGTAAGAGTGGTTACGTCCATCGTTTCGACAATTTCCCGTATAAGACTATTAATTGTATTTGTCATTATTGGATCAAGACCAGTAGTCGGCTCGTCAAATAAAATAATTTTTGGGTTGCCCACGATTGCTCTGGCAAGTGCGACCCGTTTCTTCATTCCACCGGATAAGTCAGCGGGAAATTTATTCGCCACTTTATAATTAAGGCCAACTTTCTCTAAGTTTTGAATAGCAAGCTCCTTTGCATCTTTACTGGATAACTTTTCGGTACCTTTTAAGAATTTAAAACAAATATTTTGCCATACTGGAAGGCTATCAAATAAGGCTGAGCCTTGAAACAGCATGCCTATTCTGGAAAGAGTTCGGCCAGGTTCTCGATGTGAGACTTTTACATTATCTATGAAGACTTCTCCTTCATCGGGTTCGATAAGCCCAAGTAAAATTTTTAAAATTACTGATTTCCCACCTCCAGAAGTACCTATTAGCGCGGTAGAACTTCCTTGGCGTGCAAAAATGTTGACCCCGTCGAGCACCTTTTGCTTTCCAAACGTTTTGTGAATGTTTTTAATTTCGATCATGAATTAAAAAAAGCCTCTGTCAAAATATAGTTAGTTGCTAAAATAAAAACGCACGCGGCTACGACAGCAGATTTTGTGGCTTTGCCTACGCCCTCAGCGCCATTCGACGCATAAAAGCCATTAAAACAACCCGATAGAGCTATAATAAAACCAAAAAAAACGCCTTTAATTATTCCACTAAAAATATCTGAAATTTGAAGCATGCTCGCTGTGCTTGCCAAATAAGTACTAGAGCTAAAATCCAAACGATTTATGCCTACCAGATATCCTCCCAGTATACCTATTGAGTCACCAATGGCTATCAGTGCTGGTAGTGAAAGTGTTGCTGCAAGGACCCTGGGCACAACTAAATATTTTATTGGATTGGTGGAAAGTGATGTCAATGCATCCAATTGTTCAGTTACTTTCATTGTGCCGATTTCAGCCGCGATTGAGCTCGCCACACGTGCTGCAACTATTAAACCTCCAAGAACTGGGCCTAATTCACGTGCCATACCGATAGCAACAATTGCCGGAACGACTTGCTCTGCATTAAACCGGGAACCACCAGCGTAGATTTGTAGTGCTAGTGCACCGCCTGTAAAAAGAGCGGTTAATCCAAGTACTGGCAACGACATCCATCCAATTTGGTAAAAGGCTTTTAATATTTCTCTACCATAAATTGGCAGCGTAACTAGATTTAAAAAAATTGAGATTATAAAATCTGTTACTTTACCTATTTTATTTAAAAAGCCATTCACACATTGGCCTAAATTTCGTAAAACTTTCATTTGAATATCTCTAAATGTAGCTACGATTGTAACGCTGTCCGAGAGCCGTTAAAATTTCATAACCAATCGAATTTGCATCATCAGCAAGATCATCAATTGATTGGATGTCATTCAAAAGCCATAAGTGATCTGGGTTCTCACCACAATTAGAGACATCTACACCGATTAAGTCCATCGAAATGCGGCCGATTATATTGCAAGGTATTTGATCGTAATATAGCATTGCTTTGCCGCTCAAACACCTAAAGATACCATCTGCATAGCCCGAGCTTACAGTAGCGACTTTTGTAATTTCTTTTGCGGTCCAACTATTAGAATAACCAACAGTTTCATTTGGAAGAACGGATCGAATTTGAATTACAGGCAATTTAAGTCCTACGACGTTTTTTGACCCAGAGTAAGGGTTTCCACCATACAAACCTATACCAGGTCTAGTCATATCGAAATGATATCGCTTTCCCAATAAAATGCCACCAGTGGCCGCAAGTGATTTTTTGCAATCAATGTTGTCAGTAATAGCATTGAAATAATTCAATTGTTTCTCATTCATGGGGTGGCTCGGCTCGTCCGCGCACGCTAGATGTGATATTATAAGGGCCGGATTTAATTTTAAAATTATGTCCTTAATGGCTTCAAATTCGGCACTTTCCATCCCAAGGCGGTTCATTCCCGTATCCAGTTGTATGCCAATCGACTGATCTGCTGAATTTTCTGCATGAAATGCCAGTTGTTCTGCAGAATTTATGAGCGGTATTAAATCAAAGTTCTTTAGTAAAGAAGTGTCTCCAACCATATGGCCTGAAAAAACATAGATTTTTGGACCATGACCAATTGCGCGTCGTAGTTCCGCTCCTTCTTCTGCGATGGCGACAAAAAAATCTCTAGCGCCGGCTTTTGCGAGTGAGATGCCCACTTCTTTTATTCCAAGGCCATAGGCGTTAGCTTTAACTACCGCTCCGGCGGAGCCATCAGAAAGACTATTCAGAGCACTCCAGTTAGAGCAAATATTTGTTAGATTTATATACAGTTCAGCAGAACTCATATGCATATCCTAAGTCAATGCTTCGCTAAGCTTACTTCGAAGTGTAGTAATTGCAAGGCTCAACCCATAAATGTAGTAGAACTTAGCCAGCTGACGGCTTTCTGAATGCTTGGGTGCTGCGAGCTAGTTCAGTTATTGCATGCCAATCAGCGGCCTTGATTTTATTTTCAGGAGCAACCCAACTTCCACCAACACAAGGCACATTAGTCAATGACAAATAGTCAATTGCATTTGTTGGGGTCACTCCTCCTGTGGGACAGAAGCTCACGCCAGGTATTGGGCCGAGGATTGACTTTAGAGCTTTTACGCCACCATTTGACTCTGCAGGAAAGAATTTTTGTACCGAATAACCTTTTGATAGTAAACTCATTACTTCTGACGGTGTGGCCGCACCTGGTAACAGTGGCAAGCTAACTTCAGCGCATGCTCTCAATATTTGTTCTGTTGCTCCGGGACTTACCCCAAATTTTGCTCCTGCTTTCTTAGCCGCATAGACATCGTTTTCAGATAGTAGCGTCCCCGCGCCAATTATTCCCTCGGCATTATTGTTTACCATTTCCTTAATCACAGCAAGCGCATTATCCGTTCTTAAGGTTACTTCTAAAACCCTCAGACCTCCTGTTATTAAAGCTTTTGCAAGCGGTACAGCTTTTGAAGTTTCATCAACCACCAAAACGGGTATGACTGGCGCCAATGTGCAAATTTTCAGTAAATCATGATTTTCTTGGTATGAAGTCATCTCATCTCAACTTATGTTATCCCGCCACCAAATTTTGCAGCGGTAGCATTTTCGCGGAAAATATTAAAAAGCTCCCTGCCTAAGCCCCGCTCATTTTCACTTAAATCTTTTTTTCTGGATTCTCGTAGTTCAAAGTTCTCATCTAAAATATTTAATTCCCCAGAACGGGCATCGAGACGTATCAGATCTCCATTTTTTATTTTTGAAATAGGTCCTGAGTTTGCAGCTTCGGGGCTTAAATGAATGGCGGCTGGTACTTTGCCCGATGCTCCCGACATTCTGCCGTCTGTAATTAATGCAACTTTGAGACCTCTATCTTGTAGCACGGCCAGTATAGGGGTTAATCCGTGAAGCTCGGGCATTCCGTTAGCCTTAGGGCCTTGGAACCTAACCACGATTATAGCGTCTGTGTTGAGTTCATTGTTTCTAAAAGCAGTTTTAACTTCTTCTTGAGATTCAAAAACCCTAGCTGGCGCTTCGACCATTTGCTTTTCCATGGGAACGGCTGAAATTTTAATTATGCAAGTCCCAAGATTTCCCTCTAATTTCTTTATTCCACCAGATTTTTGGAAAGGGTTAGTTACTGGTCTTAATATCTTCTCGTTATGTGATTTTGTGCTTGAGGACACAAACTCTATCCCATTGTCGACCAATTTAGGTTCTTTTGTGTAAGCTTCCAAACCTGATCCCATTATAGTGTGCACATCGTTATGCAAATAACCTGATTCCAAAAGCTGAGCTATCATGTAACTTAAACCACCTGCAGCATGAAAATGATTAACATCGGCTAATCCGTTTGGGTATATTTTCGCCATTAAGGGTGTGACGCCTGAGATGTCGTCAAAGTCACTTAGTTCGAGTATAATTCCCGCAGCTTTAGCCATTGCGGGCAGATGTAATACCAGGTTCGTTGAGCCTCCGGTGGCCATGAGCCCTACGATTCCGTTCACAAAAGCTTTTTCGTCTAAAATTTCGTAGGCTGGCGTAAAGTTTTTTCCTAAACTTGTAATATCTAATGCGCGTTTTGTTGCCAATTCAGTTAATGCTGTCCGTAAAGGTGTATTGGGCGGAACAAATGAAGCTCCAGGTAAGTGCAACCCCATAAACTCCATAAGCATTTGATTTGAGTTTGCTGTCCCGTAAAATGTGCATGTGCCAGGACTATGATAGCTTGCCATTTCGGCTTTCATTAATTCTTCTCGACTAATTTCTCCAGTGGCAAACTTTTGTCGCACAATAGATTTTTTGTCATTTGGAATTCCGGAGGGCATTGGGCCAGCTGGAGCAAATACAGCTGGTAAAAATCCAAAAGTAGCCGCTGAAATAATCAAGCCAGGCACAATTTTATCGCACACTCCCAAATAAATAGAAGAATCAAAAGTATTGTGCGACAGGGCAATTGATGCTGCTAATGCAATTACATCTCGCGAGAAAAGCGAAAGCTCCATACCTGGTTGCCCTTGCGTAACACCGTCACACATGGCTGGTACTCCACCTGCTACTTGGGCTGTACCACCAAATTTTCGTGCGGCGTCGCGAATGAGTTCAGGGTAGGTTTCAAATGGCTGATGAGCGGAAAGCATGTCATTATATGCACTAACTATTCCGATATTTCCATTTGAGGTTTTGGAAAGTGACAGCTTATCTTTAGATGTGCTGGCATATGCGTGCGCCTGATTTCCACACGTTAAGTGCGCTCGACGCGGACCCATATTTAATTGAGCTTGCATATTCTGGAGATATTTTGATCTAGTCTCAAGAGAGCGATGAGTGATACGCTCCGTAACTTCCAATATTAC
>Ga0208127_1000221_pt1 | contig 29218 bp, 25 predicted proteins | sample ETNtaG_6_FD_185751 | JGI IMG/M metagenome (GOLD analysis project Ga0208127, IMG submission 185751) | Marine microbial and viral communities from oxygen minimum zone, Eastern Pacific Ocean - ETNP201306SV45 (SPAdes) (version 2) | ecosystem: Environmental > Aquatic > Marine > Oceanic ... | reverse complement strand
TAAAACACTAAAACAAAGAAATGCTTTGCTTAAAATGTTTTTCAATAATACAGATGACATAAAAAAAACTATTGATATTTACGATAGTCAACTATCATTACATTCTCAAAAAATTTATGAGAAAAGAATCAAGTTTCTAGATGAGTTTATTCCAATTTTTAAGATTAGATACAAAGAACTAAGTAATAATAAAGAAAATGTTGAAATTATCTATAAAAGTGACATTTCTGAGGAAAATAATCTATATAAACTACTGAAAAGCAGTATTGAAAAGGACTTAAGATTTCAATTCACTACAAAAGGTATACATAAAGACGATCTTAATTTTAAGCTTGATGACTTTCCGATTAAAAAATATGGAAGTCAGGGCCAACAAAAAACATTTTTGATTGCGTTAAAACTTGCACAGTTTGAATATCTTTCAAAACTTGAGTCAAACCCAATATTATTATTAGACGATATTTTCGATAAATTGGATGACACGAGGGTTCAACAGATTATAAATTTAGTAAATGAAGATAAGTTTAATCAAATATTTATATCCGACACAAATAAAAACAGGTCTGAAAATATTATTAAGAAAGTAAATAAATCATATAAAATTTTTGAAATATGAAAAAAATAAACTTGATAATAATTATTTCATCAATCTTATTATTAGGTTCATGTAGTAAATCAGAAAACTTAAGGTATTTGTCTGGTTATTGGGAAATTTTATCTGTTACTAAAGACAGTGATAAAATTAAAAATTACCCATTTAACGGTACAATTGATTACTTTACCATTGATAAAAAATTTACTAATGGTTTTAGAAAAAAAGTAAAACCTAAAATTGACGGAAATTTTGAGGTTAACATGCATCAAATTGAATTTAAAATTAAAAAATCAAAGAAGCATTTTAATTTTTTATCTTTTGACGTAGAACTATCTAATTCGATAGAATTAATCTATGGAAATGGAGAAAATTTTATTGAAACAATAGTCGAAATTGACTCTATGAATTTAGTGATTAAAAATTCGGAAGGATATTCTTACAAATACAAAAGATTTTTTCCAAAAAATTATTTAGATGAATAATATACAGATAAAAAATCTTATTGATATTTTTCTTAAAGAAAATAAACTTGAAAAGGGATTACTAAATATTGAATTAAAAAAAGCTTGGTTTGAATTAATGGACAACGGAGTTGCAAACTATACAACAGATGTTAATCTAAGAAACAAAACTCTATATATTAAACTTAGCTCACCTGCTCTCAAAGAAGAATTAAGTTATGGTAAAGAAAAACTTATCAAGTTAATTAATGATAAATTCAATAAAACCGTAATTGAGAAAATTATTCTTAATTAGAATATTTCTTCATTTGAAAAATGAAATTCACATTCAATTTTAGCGTTTTCATCACTATCGCTTCCGTGAATTGCGTTTTCACTTATAGACTTGGCAAACATTTTCCTAATTGTACCCTCTTTTGCTTCCTCAGGGTTGGTAGATCCGATTAAATCTCTAAAATCATTTACAGCATTATCTTTTTCTAAAATTGCAGCAACTATAGGACCACTTGTCATATATTCAACCAAATCATTGAAAAAAGGTCTTTCTTTGTGTATAGCATAAAATTTTCCTGCTTTTTCATTTGACATTCGTGTAAACTTCATTGCTTTAATCTTGAATCCAGATTTAATTATCATATCTAGAATGGCACCTGTATTACCGTTTCTTATCGAATCTGGTTTTAACATTGTAAATGTAATATTGCTCATTATTTTATTTTTAGTTTGCAAAAATAACACTTTTTATTAATTTATTAGATTTTACTTTTAATGATTATCTTCGCGGAATATGAATGATACTGAAATTGATAAAATAAAAAATCTACTGTCTGAAAAAAAGGATATAGTTATTATTCCTCATAAAAATCCAGATGGTGATGCAATTGGTGCGAGTACAGGACTAAGGTTTTATTTAGATAATTTTAATCACAATATTGAAATTATTAGTCCCAACCAATTTCCAGATTTTTTGAAATGGATGGATCCTGAAAACTCAATAAAAATTTTTTCTGAAGATGAAAATTGTACTCAAAAAATACTTAACGCTGATTTAATCTTTACTCTTGATTTTAATAATCTAGTCAGAATATCTGCGATGAAAAATTATGTTGAAAACTCAAGTGCTAAAATCATCATGATTGACCACCACGAAAATCCGTCAGATTACGCTGATTTTATGTATTCAGTTCCTGAAATGAGTTCAACTTGTGAAATGATATATCACTTTATAGACAAACTTGGTGATATGGATAAAATTGACCAAAATATTTCAAAATCACTTTATGCCGGGATTATGACTGATACTGGATCTTTTAAATTTCCTTCAACAACTCATATAACTCATAAAGTAGTTTCCAACTTATTGAAAACAGGAATTTCTCATGCAGAAATCCATAATCAAATTTATGATAATAATAAATTTGAAAGAGTTCAACTTTTAAGTTTTGCGCTCAGTAAAATTACAATTATTGAAAATCTGAATACATGTTTTATATCGCTAACTCAAAGAGATCTTGATAGATTTAATTATGAAAAGGGAGATACAGAAGGGATTGTTAATTATGGTCTGTCAATTAAAAATATTAAGTTTGCTGTCATTTTTATGGAGAACTCCAAAGAAAATGTTATCAGGATATCGTTAAGGTCCAGAGGAAATTTTGATGTTAATGAGTTTTCAAAAAATATTTTTGGTGGAGGTGGTCATAAAAATGCTGCAGGAGCAATCAGTAAAAAAACACTTAATCAAACAATTGATTATTTTAAAGAATCATTAGACAATTATAAAAATTTATTAAAATAAAATTATGAAAACAAAATTTGCAATTTTTTTCTTGGTATTTACAATGATGTTTGCGTGTGACAATAGTTACAGCAATTATCAAGATTTAGAAGATGGTCTATACGCTGAGTTTGATACTAATATGGGAACTATGCTGATAAAGTTAACGTATGAAAAAACGCCTGTAACAGTAGCAAATTTTGTAGCCCTTGCTGAAGGTAATCATCCGAAGGTTGACAACGATTTTAAAGGAAAGAAATTTTACAATGGAATTATTTTTCATAGAGTTATTGATAAATTCATGATACAAGGTGGTGATCCAAAGGGTGATGGAACTGGTGGTCCAGGTTATAAATTTTTAGATGAAATTGATTTGACACTAAAGCATGATAAACCTGGAGTACTTTCAATGGCAAATTCTGGGCCTGGAACAAACGGAAGTCAATTTTTTATAACTGAAGTTCCTACCCCCCACTTAGATGGCAAACATACAGTCTTTGGGCATTTGGTAAAAGGAATTGAAATACAAGATGCTATTTCTAATGTTGAAACTGCGGTTGGCGATAGACCGATCAAAGATGTGATTATTCGTAATCTAAAGATTATAAGAAAAGGAACAAAAGCTAAAGATTTTGATGCCGTCAAAACTTGGAATGAGATGGAGCCAAAACTTTTCATCATGCAAGAAGAAAAGAAAAGAGCAGCGATTGAAAAAATGGATTCGTTAGCACGAATTGAGAAGGAAAAAAATAGCAGTTACAGATCAAAAGCAAAAAAATTAAAGTCTGGAGTAGAAATTTTTCATATCAACAAAGGAAATGGAATTAAACCAATAGAGGGTGATGAAATTTTCTTTTATTATCAGGGTTATTTAGCTATAAACGGTGTATTATTTGGCACCAATAGAAAGGAAATAATGTTAAATTATGATATGTATTCAGCTGAGGATGAGAATAAAGGGTGGTATGACCCCTCAAAAATTACTTATTCAAATGAAATGCAGTTAATTCAAGGCTTCAAAGAGGTTTTAATGATGATGAATGTCGGTGATAAAATTTACGCCTATATACCCTCTGATATGGGCTATGGCGACAGAGCAATGGGCAATAGAATACCTGCTAATTCAGATTTAGAATTTATTATAGAACTAGTCGATATTTCTAACTAATTATTTTTTTCAGGGATATTACTTAAGATTTCTTTGAAAAATTTCCAAAATTTTTGAGTTGAGGAAATCGAAGCTTTTTCATCAGGTGAATGAGCTCCCAAAATTGTTGGACCAAAACTAATCATATCCATATCTGGATAATGAGAGCCAATTATACCACATTCCAAACCTGCGTGAATTACGTTTACTTTGGGATCTGATGAAAATAAGTTCAAATATGATTTCTTTACTTCTTTTAAAGTTTCAGAATCAAAATTAGGCTCCCATCCAGGGTACCCACCTGAAAATACACAATCACATGCAATGTTTTTAAAAATATTTGAAATAATCTCTGATAACTTAACCTTAGAATGTTCAGAAGATGATCTTGTTAAACACTGAATTTTGAGTACGCCTTCTGATAATTTAATATTTGCTAAATTATTTGATGTTTCAACTAATCCATCAATGTTTTTACTCATTTCAAAAACACCATTTGGACATCTATTAATTGCATCTATTAACTCATTGGATTCTAAAACACTTAAGGATTTAGTTTTATCGTTTAACAAATCAAATTGCAAATTAAAATTAGGGTCGGTGTCATGAAAGTCTTTGGATAAAGATTTAAAACTGTTATTTAAAATATTTTCAAATAAGTTAAAATTTTCTTTAGCAAAAGTAATTTTTATGCTGCTTTCTCTAGGAATAGCGTTTCTTAATCCTCCCCCGTTTATAGAGCATATTTTGATTTCAAAATTTGATTTAAGCTCATTAATAATTTCAAATAATATTTTATTCGAATTACCTAAGCCTTTATGAATTTCTGCACCTGAATGCCCACCTGTTAATCCGTTTAATAAAATTTTTACAAAAATCTCATCATCATTTGGTTGTAATCGATAGCTTCTACTCATAGTAATATCAATTCCACCAGCACAACCTACACAAATCTCATCATCCTCTTCGGTATCCAGATTTAATAATATTTTTCCTGATAAAATTGAATTTGAAAGATTTAAAGCTCCGGTCATTCCAGTTTCCTCATCAATAGTGAATAAAGCCTCAATCTTAGGATGAGAAACTTCATTACTTTCTAATATAGCCATAATTGCAGCAACTCCTAAGCCGTTGTCAGCACCTAGAGTTGTCCCGTCTGCCTTAATCCAATCACCGTCAACATACATTTTAATACCAGAATTTAAAAAGTCGAAGTCAACATCATTATTTTTTTCATGAACCATATCCACATGAGATTGAAGAACAACAGTTTCACGGTTAATCATGTCTACAGTTGATTCTTTTACAATTACAAGATTACCAACCTCATCTTGCTTATACTCAAGGTTGTTTTGTTTTGCAAATGAAATTAAAAATTCAATTACCCTCTCCTCTTTCTTAGAAGGTCTTGGCACTTCGTTTAATAAAACAAAGTTTTTCCAAACCTCCCTAGGCTCAACATTTGATACTTCTTTACTCATATTAAAATAATTTTTACAAAATTAACGAATAATAAATTTATAATTTCGTTTGTATATTTTAATTATGAAAAAATTAAAGCTTTTACTTTCTGTAGGATTAATTCCTATGTTTTTATTAATTAATTATGTAAAACCCAGTAATGCAATTTTTGAAAAATATTATTCAAATTTATTCTATCCTTTAATTTCAGAAAAACTAAGATATATTACAAGCTGGGTGACTTTTTCTGTTGGGGATGTATTGTATTTATTATTAGTAATTAGTGTGTTTTATTTTTTTCTAATTGATAAAAATCGATTAGCTGATAAAATCATTAATCTTGGCTCATCATTATTTATTTTAATCTTTCTATTTTATTTTTTTTGGGGATTTAATTACAAAAGAATTGCTATTAAAGATCATTTAAATATCAAAGACAATTTTGATAAAGAAGAGCTAATAAATTTCACCGAAAATATAATAGATGAAATTAATAGTAAGCATAGATTACTGTTTAATCATGATAGCATTCGACCTAAAAACATTTATAGTTTTGAAGAAAATATTAAAATATCAAAAACTAACACAAAAAAATTAAGTAGTATTTTCAATAAATCCCTTTTAAACTCAAATTATAAAAATAGCTCAGTTAAAAAGTCATTATTTAGCCTACCACTAACTTATATGGGCTTTAGTGGGTATATAAATCCTTTCACAAACGAAGCAAATATCAATAGTAAAATTCCTTCAACCAGCTTAACGTTTGTAATAAATCATGAAATTGCACATCAACTAGGAATTGCAAGTGAAAAAGATGCAAATTTTATATCCTATTTATTACTAATTAACAGTGACAATCAGTATCATAAGTATTGTGGATTATCATATGCTTTACGATTATGCTTAAATGAACTATACAAGACAGATAAAATTAAATATCAGATATTATTAGGGAAAGTAAATAAAGGAATCATTAAAGATTATGTAAAAATCAATGATTTTTGGAAAAAACACGAAGGTAAAATTGAAGAGGTTTCAAAAAAAAGCTATGATTTGTATTTGAAACAAAATAATATTGAAACAGGTTTAAATAATTATAATGAAAGTATTTCTTTAATTTTAAACTTTAAGAATTTTATAAATGAATAAAAGAATAACAAGCTTAGATAATAGAGAAATAAAAAATGTTATCAAACTAACAAATAAATCTAAGCTTAGAAATGAAACTAGATTATTTGTTATTGAAGGATTGAGAGAACTTCAAATGGCACATTCTAACGGATTTGACATAAAAAAAATTTTTTGCAATACGAATATAGCCAATCTAGAAATTGTAAAATCTGTATTTAACTCTGAAATAATTGAGGTAAATAATGATGTTTACTCAAAAATAAGTTTTCGTAATTCAACCGAAGGACTCGTTGGGATTGTAAAACAAAAAGATCAAAATATTGAATTACTTGCAAAAAAAAACAACCTTGTGATTATTCTTGACGGAATTGAAAAACCAGGAAATATTGGTGCAATTTTGAGAAGTTGTGATGCTTCTAATGTTGACCTGATAATAATTAATAGCCAGAAGTGCGACTTGTATAATCCCAATGTTATAAGATCAAGTTTAGGAACAATCTTCTCTCAAAAAATAATTAGCTTAGATAATAAATCTACACTAGATTTTTTGAAAAAAAATGACATTAAAGTATATGCTACTTATCTAAATGCAAAAAAAAGTATTCAATCCGTAAATTATAATTCATCATCAGCAATAATAGTTGGATCAGAAAATTTAGGAATATCAAAATTCTGGATAAATAACTCGGATGAATTAATAAAAATCCCAATGCTTGGGTCTATTGACTCTCTTAATGTATCGGTTTCTGCAGCAATTGTCTTATATGAAATAAATAGACAAAACAGGTTTAATAGATAAGTTCTTAAATATTATATAAAGAAATTGCCTATTAACCTTGTTTATGCTAATTTTAAGATATGCCCACTCAGGATATTGAAATAGAAAAAAAAGCATTAGCCAAGGAGTATAAAGAACTTCTAAAAATTAGTTATCAGTCGTTAAACAAAGATGATAAAAAACTAATACGTAAAGCATTTGATTATGCCGTAGATGCACATCAACATCAAAGACGAAGATCTGGTGAAGCATATGTTTTTCATCCAATAGCTGTCGCTAAAATTGTTGCATCTGAAATTGGACTTGACGCCATCTCAATAGCATCAGCGCTAATTCATGATGTTGTTGAAGATAATGACGAACACACTTTAGAAAGAATCGAGAAAGAATTTGGAAATAGAATCGCAAAAATTGTTGATGGTTTAACAAAGATTGGAAAACTTAACACTCAGGGCTATTCAGACGTTTCTTTGCAAGCTGAAAATTATAGAAAAATGCTTCTTACCCTTAACGAGGATGTTAGAGTAATAATAATTAAGATCGCTGATAGACTTCATAATATGCAAACCCTTTCTAGTATGCCGTATGAAAAACAGATAAAAAAAGCGTCCGAAACTCTATATATTTATGCACCCCTAGCCCACAGAATTGGATTATACAATATAAAAACAGAGTTAGAGGATTTAGGATTAAAGTACACAGATCCTGAAAGTTATGATGAAATATCAAAAAAACTTATCGAAAGCAAAAAAGATCAAGATGAGTACATTGAAAAATTCAATTCAATAATCAGTTCAACATTAGCAAAAGAAAAACTTAGGTATAATATTAAGGGAAGAACAAAATCAATCTTTTCAATAAATAATAAAATGATCAGGCAAGGAATTTCTTTTGAAGAAATATATGATAAATTTGCTGTTAGAATAATATATAAATCAAAGCCTGAAAAGGAAAAATTCATTGCATGGAAAATTTATTCAATAGTAACTGATCACTTTACTCCGAATCCAACTAGACTTAGAGATTGGATCTCTGCACCTAAGTCAACTGGATATGAAGCTTTACATATCACAGTTGTGGGGCCTAAAAGCAAATGGGTAGAGGTTCAAATAAGAAGTGAGAGGATGAATGAAATTGCAGAGAAGGGTTATGCTGCGCACTACAAATACAAACAAAAAGACGAATCAAAAGATAATTTAGATTCGTGGGTAAATAAACTTCAAGAAGCATTAGAAAATGCTGAAACAAACGCTGTAGATTTTGTAGAACAATTTAAGTTAAACTTATACTCAAAAGAAATATTTGTATTTACCCCAACTGGTGACCTTAAATCTCTCCCAAAGGGAGCTACACCTTTAGATTTTGCATTTGCCATTCACACAGAAGTAGGCTTAAAAACAAGAGGAGCTAAAGTAAATGGTAAACTGGTTCCTCTAAATAAAGAGTTGTCAAGTGGAGATAGAGTTGAAATTTTAACATCTGACAAAATCAAACCAAATTCAAACTGGCTAGATTATGCAACAACAGCTCGAGCAAAAAATAAGATTAAAGCTACTTTAAACGAAGAAAAGAAACTACTTGCTGACGAGGGTAAACAAATACTAAAAAGAAAGCTTAAGCACCTTAAAATTAATTATAACGATAGTGTTATCACCGAGCTTCAAAAATATTTCAAACTTAATACTAGTCAAGATTTGTTCTACAGAGTGGGGATAAACACCATAGATAATGAGAAATTAAAAAAATTCGTATCATCAAGAAGCAACAAGTTTATAAGCTATTTAAGAAAAAAGATTTCAAGAGGATCTGATATTCAAATTGATTCAAAAAATCAAGATGAGATAACAACTAAGTATGATTTGCTTGTGTTTGGTAATGACGAAGAAAAACTTGATTATAAAAACGCTGCTTGTTGTAATCCAATTCCTGGCGATAAAGTTTTTGGATTTATAACAATAAATGACGGAATTAAAATTCATAAAAAAAATTGTCCTAATTCTTTAAGTCTTCAGTCAAATTACGACTACAGAATAATAAAAGCCAAGTGGATTGATTCATCTCAAGAAAAGTTTACAGTTCAAATTAACATCACAGGGATAGATAAATTAGGCCTACTAAATAATATCACAAAAGTCATTTCTGAAAATATGAATATTAATATGAAAAGACTTAATTTTGAAACTGCTGGAAATACATTTGTAGGTAATATAATTATTTCAGTTAAATCAAATGTTGAGGTAAATAACCTTATAAACAAACTAAAAGTTTTGAATGGAATTGACAAAATAAAAAGAACTTAATAAGCTAAATCAATCATGTCAAATAGTATCAATAATCAAAATACTGTAAAAGAAGTATTCACAAAATTTTTAGAAAAAAAAGGGTATCGAAAAACTCCAGAAAGATATGCAATTTTAAAGGAGGTTTATGAAACTAAATTTCATTTTGATATTGAGTCTTTATATGTTAAGATGAAAAATAAAAAATACAGGGTATCAAGAGCTACTCTTTATAATACAATAGAACTTTTACTAGAATGCTCTTTAGTTAGAAAACATCAGTTTTCTAACGATCATCAGGCTTCATATGAAAAATGTTATTTCAATAATCAACATGATCATTTAATCATCAGTAATTCTGATGAGGTAATTGAATTTTGTGATCCACGAATAAACACAATTAAACAAACGATAGAGGAAGTTTTTGATGTGACTATTGATAGTCATTCATTATACTTTTACGGAACAAAAAATAAAAAAAAATAAATGGCTGTAGACTTATTATTAGGACTCCAATGGGGAGATGAAGGTAAGGGAAAAATTGTTGATGTTTTAACATCTAAATATGATATAATTGCAAGATTTCAAGGTGGTCCAAATGCTGGACACACCCTTGTTTTTAACGATAAAAAATATGTACTACATACCATTCCTTCAGGTATATTTCACAACGACAAAATCAATTTGATCGGAAATGGAGTTGTAATTGACCCAGTGATTTTAAATCGAGAGATTGAAAATATTAAAGCGGAAAATGTAGATATTAATAAAACTTTATTTATTTCAAGAAAAGCGCATTTAATTTTACCTACACACAGACTTATCGATGCTGCCAGTGAAAAATCAAAAGGTAAAAACAAAATAGGTTCAACTCTTAAAGGAATAGGCCCCACTTATATGGACAAAACAGGGAGAAATGGATTTAGAGTTGGGGATTTAGAAAATACAGACTGGAAAACCAAATATTATGAACTTTCAAAAAAACATAAACAATTAATAGATTTTTACAATGTTGAACTTGATTTTAGTCTAGATGATTTAGAGGTGGAATTTTTTGATGCTATTGAAAAATTAAAAAAAATGAATTTTGTTGATTCTGAGAATTTATTGTTTGATTCACAAGATCAAAATAAATCGATCTTAGCAGAGGGCGCCCAAGGTTCACTATTGGATATTGACTTTGGCACATACCCTTATGTTACCTCATCAAATACAACCGCTGCAGGTGCATGCACTGGACTAGGAATATCTCCAAATTCAATAAAAGATGTATTTGGGATTTTTAAAGCTTACACGACCAGAGTTGGATCAGGACCCTTTCCTACTGAACTATTTGATGAATATGGGGAAAGAATGAGTAAGATCGGTAACGAGTTTGGAGCAACAACCGGAAGACCAAGAAGATGCGGTTGGTTAGATTTAATTGCCCTAAAATATGCTTGTAAAATTAATGGTGTAACCAAACTAATGATGATGAAAACCGATGTTTTGAGTGGTTTTGATAAAATATTAGTTTGTACAAAATATAAATACAGAGGAGAAATAATAGAAAACTTACCGTATGATCTTTCAGACGAATCTATCGAACCTATTTATGAAGAATTCAACGGATGGACAGAAGATCTAAGAGAATTAAAATCCGCTGATAATCTACCTGAAAATTTAAATGATTATATTAATTTTTTAGAAAAAGAGTTAAAAATTCCCATTGTAATTGTTTCTGTCGGGCCAGACAGAAAAGAAACACTTTTTAGATAGTTTGGTGAAAAAACACATCTTATTAATATCTGGTTTTCTTTTATCGTTTTGTTTTAGCACAACAATATTTGCACAAGAAAAAACAAAAATAAAAATTGAAAGAGCAGGTTTTTTTGAAAAAGACAAAAACAAGTATCCAGATGCATCAGTGTTAACGAGAGACAAAGAACAGAAAGTTCTTATCTCTCATGACGGTGTTTTAATGACATGTAATCAAGCTTTTTTTTACGAAGAAAAAAATTTTATAGAAGCATTTGGTGAAGTTTCATTAAAACAAGGGGACACTCTAAATCTAAAAGCAAATTATCTAGAATATAATGGAGATACAAAATTAGTTTATGCAGAGGGAAATGTAATTTTAAATGAACCTGAATCAAATCTATACACAGAATCATTATATTTTGACAGAAATAAACAGGAGGCATTTTATAGCGAAAAAGGAAAATTAATCCGAAACTTGAGTGATACTATATATAGCTTAAAAGGAACTTTTTTTGCTAATGAAAAAAAGTATCGTTTTGAAACAAATGTTGATTTGAGAACTCCAAAATATAATATTTATTCTGATATCCTTAACTATTTTACCGAATCTGGAAAGTCATACTTTTCAGGTCCTACTGATATTATCACTGATGATTCAAAAATATATTGTGAATTCGGTTATTATGACACCATGAATGATAACGGATATTTTATCAAAAATTCCAAAATTGATTTTGAAGAATATCAAATTAATGGAGATAGTATTTACTTTGACAGGTCAATAAATTATGCATCCGCAACAAATAACATAAGAATTCTTGACACTATAAATAAGACATTATCTACAGGTCATTATGCTGAAATACACAGGGATATAGATTCAATGTTTATTCAAAAGAGAGCCTTGATTGCTTCTTTTAAAGAAAAGGATACAACTTATATTCATGGTGAATCAATAATAATCACTGGTAAAGAGAATGAGCAAATTATTAGAGCATTTATGAACGGTAAAATTCTAAGGAATAATCTCAGTGGAAAATGTGATTCAATACATTTTAATCAAATCACCGGAATTGCTCAGCTAATAAATAAACAGAAGAACTCAGAAATTAGATCAAAAAAAGTGAAAAAACCTATTTTATGGAACAATAAAAGTCAAATAACAGGTGACTCAATTCATATAAAATTTAATATTGAAAATAATGTCATCGATTCTCTTTTTGTTTTTAATAATGCATTTATAATCGAGAAAGATACCATGGAATTAGGGTTTAATCAAATATCAGGGAAAAGACTAAATGGAAATTTTATAGAGGGTAAATTAAAAGAAGTAGACATTCTTAAAAATGCTGAATCAGTATACTATTTAAGAAATTCTGAAAATGAATTGATTGGAATCGATAAATCAAAATCGGCAAAAATTAAAATTTTTATTTCCGAACAAAATATTGACACATTTACCAAAATTAATCAAGTTGACGGAAGAGTATATCCTGAAGATGAATTCAATGAAAATGATAAATTATTAAAGGGATTCTATTTTAGAGAAGATGAGATCATAAAAACAGTCAATGATCTCTTTCTTGAAGATAAAAAATTTAAATTGACAAAAATCAAACATCTAGATTAAAACTATCATTTCAGAATTTAAAAAATATCAAGCACAAACAACACCCTATCCTTTGATGATTGAAGTTTCTAAGGCAAAAGGGAGCTATATCTACGATAATGATAATAAAAAATATTTAGATTTTGTAGCTGGTGTTTCAGCATGCAGTGTTGGTCATTGCAATGAAAAAGTAATTGAGGCAATTAAAAATCAATCTGAAAAATATATGCATGTGATGGTATACGGTGAATTTGTAACAAAACCATCTTTAGATTTAGCTAAACTGTTAGCCAAAAACCTACCAAAAAATCTGAATTGTACATATTTTACTAATTCTGGAACAGAGGCATTGGAAGGATCGATGAAATTAGCAAGAAGATATACAGGAAGAAGTAAGATTATTGCTGCAAAAAATGCATATCATGGAAGTACTATGGGTGCTCTTACTCTAATGGGATTAGAAGAAAGAAAAAAACCCTTTGAACCTTTAATTCCCGAAGTTGACTTTATTGATTTTAATTCGTTTAAAGACTTAGATAGAATAGATAATAACACCTCATGCGTTATATTAGAAACCATTCAAGGTAGTGCAGGTTTTATTGTTCCAAAAAATGGATATCTAATCGAAATAAAAAAGAGATGTGAAGAAGTTGGTGCTTTGTTAATTTTAGATGAAATTCAAACTGGAATTGGTAGAACTGGAAAATTATTTGGATTTGAAAACTTTGATTGTATTCCTGATATAATCGTTTACGGAAAAGGATTAGGCGGAGGTATTCCGATTGGAGCATTTACATGTTCAAAGAAATTAATGGATACTCTCCATATCAATCCAATTCTTGGGCATATCACAACATTCGGAGGAAATCCAGTGATTACAGCTGCTGCTCTACAAACTTTAAAAATCGTTTTAGGTTCTAAATTATTAGAAGGTATAAAAGAAAAAGAAAATTTAATCAGAAAAAAATTAAAACATAAACTCATTAAAGAAGTTAGAGGTATTGGGTTAATGCTTTGTTTAATAATGAGAAATATTGAAATTACTAATAAGTTAGTTTTAGAAGCAAAGAGTAAAGGTTTAATCCTTTTTTGGCTTCTGATTGAAAAAAAAGCGGTTAGAATAACTCCACCATTAACTATCTCTAAAAAAGAACTGGAAGAAGGTTGTGATATAATTTTAAATATTCTTGACTCAATTGAATAGCTGTTAATTAGTTTGTTAAGAAGTTTAAAGTTTCCTGATTTATTTTAAACAAATCATATTTATTTTTATTAGAAAGATGATTTGTGATGGATAATGTGAATGACATAAACTTTTCAATTAGTAGATTTGAAAAAATGGTTAAAGAAAATAAAGTACTTTTCTTTGATTCGGTCGAATTTGAAAGTATCATTTCCTACTATTTAGACACCGGTAAATTAACATTAGCAAAAAAGGCACTCAAGCTTTCATTAAGCCAACATCCATCCAACTCAAACCTATGTCTATATGAGATAGAAATATTTATTCAGGAAGATAAATTAGATAATGCATTAGATCTAGTGAATTCTTTACTGATGATTGAAACTAATAATTATGAGGCTATAATATTAAAATCCAGTATCCTATCTAAACAAAAAAAACATAACAAGTCCATTGCATTACTAAAAAGTATAATTAATGACTATGAGAATGAGACAGAACTGTTTTATCAGATTGGAATTGAGTATTTATTTACAGAGAACTTCTCTAAATCTAACTACTATTTCAAAAAAAGTCTTAATTATGACTATTTAGATCATAGTGCATTATATAATATACTTTATTGCTACGAAATGATTAAAGATACAAATGGACTAATTTTTTTCTTAAAAGATTACCTATCAAAAAATCCATATAGTGAAATTGGATGGCATAATTTAGGTAAAAACTATGTAAAAACTAAAATGTATAAAGAGGCTATTGCCGCATTTGACTATGCAATATTCTCTGATGATACTTTTACAAGCCCATATATCGACAAAGGAAAGTTATTAGAGAAAATGAAAAAATATGACGATGCAATTAATAACTATAAAGAAATTATCAGTATAAATCCTAATTCCTCCTATGCTCTATTCAGAATAGCTTTTTGTTTTGAGAAGAAGTCTGACTATAAAAATTCTTTAGAATTTTATTTCAAGTGTGTCAATGAAGATCCTAATATGGATAAAGCTTTTTTTAGACTATCAATGTTCTATTATAGAGAAAACAAATTCAAAAGAGCTAAAGAATATATAGAAAAAGCAATAAAGCTAAATCAAGAAAAATCTAAATACTGGAAAATATATTTAAACTGCTTATCCAAAACTTCAACAAAAAATTACTAGTTTAACACTAGAATTTTAATATGCGAAGTAGAAATACAATAGATTATATAAAATTATTCTTTAAGGGTGTTTTCATGGGTATAGCAGATGCAATGCCTGGTATCTCAGGTGGAACAATTGCTTTATTGGTCGGAATTTACGAAGAACTAATCAGATCAATTAGTGAAGTAAATCTTAATCTGTTATCTGACCTAAAGAATAATGGTTTCAACTCTTTTTGGAAAAAATTAAACGGAAATTTTTTATTAGTGCTGGTTACAGGAGTTGGAATTAGCCTAATTTCTTTTGTAAAAATTTCGGCCACTTTTCTAGAAAAATTTCCTTTATTTATTTGGTCATTTTTTTTAGGGTTAATATTTGCAACAGTTTATATAATCTACAAAATGATAAAAAAATGGAACATAATAAATTTCTTTTTTTTAATTATATCAATATTGTTTTCTTTATTTCTTTCATCATTTTGGACTTATGAATCAAATGAAATTAGTTTATTGTATGTTTTATTTTCTGCAATAATTGCTTCGTCAGCTATGATTTTACCAGGTGTGTCAGGATCATTGATTCTTGTAATTTTAGGGGTCTATGCATATTTAATAAAGTCACTTGATAATTTGGAGCTAATTGTAATATTTACGTTTGTTTCTGGAGCTTTAATTGGGTTATTAGGCTTTAGCAGAATTTTAAAGTATCTTTTTAATAATTACCGAGACATAACCTACACTGTTATGTTGGGGTTAGTAATCGGTTCAATTGAAAAGGTTTGGCCTTGGAATAAAAGTTTCTCTGTAGAATTATCAAATCTTAATTTATTCCTGTCTGTTTCTCTTGTAATTTTAGGTTTTATTATAGTTTTTCTGTTAGAAAAAACAAAAAACGTAAAATGACTGATAAAAAATCAATATCTAAATATTTAAAAATTCTGATTAATGGGATATTGATGGGAACTGCCAATAAAATTCCGGGAGTTTCAGGAGGCTTAGTTGCAATTGCAATCGGTTTTTACGAAGAATTGATTTTTAGTTTAAAAAGATTTGATAAAACAGCCTTAAAACATCTATTGAAGGCTGAATTCAAATGTTTTTTTAAACATGTCAACGGTAAATTTTTATTTCTTATTCTTTTAGGTATCGTAATTAGCTACTTTTCAACATCAAAGTTATTAGAAATCTTGTTAAATAATTTTGAAATATATGTTTGGAGTCTATTTTTTGGTTTAGTAATCGGAACTATTTTTCACCTAAGATCAATTATCGAAATAAATAATTTTAAAAATATTTGCTTTATTATTTTGGGAGCTTCAATTGGTATTTTTTTAAGTTTTGCAAATCCCGCACAGGAAAACGATAACTTATATTTTGTATTTATTTGCGGAATAATTAGTGTAAGTGGAATGATTTTACCAGGTCTCTCAGGCTCATTTTTACTTATGCTGTTAGGAAATTATGTGTTACTACTAGTTGACTCTGTTAATGCTTTATATGACAGTATTAATGAAGTTATTAGTGGTGACTTTTCAAATTTATACAGTGATGAACGTATCAATTATATAAAAGTTTTATCAGTGTTTACTCTTGGATCAATAACTGGACTAGTTTCGTTATCTAAAATTTTAGGTTATCTATTGAGTAAATTTAATCAACTTTGTAATTCTATTATTTTTGGTTTTATAATAGGTTCTTTAGGTGTAATTTGGCCTTGGAAATCCACTTTAAGTATTGAAAATGAATATAAAATAGTAAGATATCTTCCCGAGATAAATTATGAAACATTTTACGCTATTCTATTCATATGTACTGGGATAGCCATAGTTATATTTTTAAGTAGTTATGAAAAAAAGTAAAACCTTCGGACTAATAGGAAAAAACATTGATTATAGTTTTTCAAAAAGATTCTTTATAAAAAAATTTGAAAAGGAAAATCTAAATCACAGCTATACAAACTTTGATATTAAAAATCTATCAAATATTGAATCAATTTTACAAAATGATAAATTATCTGGGTTTAATGTTACTATTCCCTATAAAGAAGATATTATAAAATTTCTTGATGAAATTGATGAGGTAGCAACAACTATTGGGGCGGTAAACACGATAAAAAAAATTGATAATAAAAATATAGGCTACAATACCGACCATTTAGGATTTGAAAAGTCATTACTTTCTTTGACTGAAAAGAAAAAACCTAAAAATGCGTTAATCCTTGGAAGTGGAGGTGCTTCTAAAGCAATCAAATATGTGCTAAAAAAATTAAATATTAATTATAAAACCGTTTCAAGAGATATAGGTAAATCTGAATTTATTTATGAAAATTTGAATAATGAGATAATAAATAGGTTTAAATTGATAATAAACTGCTCCCCTGTTGGAACTTTTCCCAAAATAAAAAACTGTCCAAATATTCCTTACAACTCTTTGACTAAAGAACATATTTTGTATGATTTGGTTTACAACCCAATTGAAACACTTTTTTTAAAAAAAGGAAAGGAATTGGGATGTAAAACAAAAAACGGTTTAGAAATGCTTGAAATTCAGGCAAATGAATCATGGAAAATATGGAATAATTAATTGATCGTTCCTGAACCTATCAGCTCATCATCAAGATACCAACTTACAAATTGACCACTTGTAACTGATGATATTGGTTTATCAAATAAAATATATAAGCCTTTTTTAAATCTATATAAAGTACCAGATTGTAAAGGCTGCCTATATCTAATTCTAAATTCAATTCTCATCGTTTCATTTTCATCAATTTTTAAATCTTCTCTAATCCAATGAATTTCATTTGCAGTTACAAAAAGAGATTTTTTAAATAATCCGGGATGAGACTCACCCATTCCAACATAAATTATATTTTCAGAAACGTCTGTTTCAATAACAAAAAGTGGCTCACTAAAACCTCCAATATTTAACCCTTTTCTTTGACCAACTGTGAAATAATACGCCCCATTATGTTGGCCTATTTGATCACCATCTTTTGATGAAAATGAAAATGGAGCACTTAATAACTCTAATTCCTGTTCTTTGGATCTTACTTCTGTTAAGTCAACCTTTATTCCTTTAAATTCAGCATCAATTATGATTACTTTACCTTTTTTTGGAGTAAGTCTTTGTTTTAGAAAATCTGGTAGTTTTACTTTTCCGATGAAACATAAACCCTGAGAATCTTTTTTATTAGCAGTAATTAAATTATTTTTTTTCGCAATATCTCTTACTTGAGATTTAGTTAGATGTCCGATGGGGAAAATAGCTTTAGCTAGTTGTTTTTGATTTAGTTGACATAAAAAATAAGATTGATCTTTATTATTGTCAACACCAGCTAGCAACCTGTATATTTGTTTATTATCCTTTTTAATTTTATCTATCTGACAATAGTGGCCAGTGGCTATATAATCTGCACCTAATTTAAGTGCTATATCTAAAAAGATGTCAAATTTAATCTCACGGTTGCAAAGGACATCTGGATTCGGTGTTCTTCCATTTTCATATTCCTTAAACATGTAATCAATGATCCTAGAATGATATTGTTCACTTAAATCAACAGTTTGAAAAGGAATTCCTAATTTATCAGCAATTAACATTGCATCATTACTGTCATCTAACCAAGGACATTCGTCAGAAATGGTAACACTTTCATCATGCCAATTCTTCATAAAAAGTCCAATAACTTCATATCCTTGCTTTTTTAATAACAAAGCACTTACACTTGAATCAACGCCTCCAGAGAGACCAACAATAACTTTTTTCACAGTGTAAAGTTAACAATTAAGATGTTAATTGGAATATGTCTTGTATGATGGTTTGATTGGAGATGAAATCTCAAACAATTTAGAAGATTTTTGCGCTGTTATCATTATATTTTCAACCTTTGAAACAGTGAAAAAATCTCCTTTTTTGAAATCAAATTCTTTTAAAGAAACTTCACCATCAAGTGTAAAGAAAGAATGAATTTTATCATTTTCAATTTTAATATTGACTGATGATGACTTATCAAAAAAATATTCATTAATAACTATATCCTCTGAATCCATCCACATTTTTGAATTTTTGTTGTGGATATGTTTAATGGATAAATTATCAGACCTTGTAAAATTAAATTCATCATTTTTATAATCATTATATGATGCTGGTTTTTTAAGAGATTTTGACAAATCGGGATCAAACCAAATTTGAAATATTTCAGAATTCTCAAGTATCTCTTCTGAATGAGAAATGCCATTGCCTGACCTGATTATTTGCACATCCCCTTTATCAAGTTTGATCCATTTATTTAAGTGAGTGTCATAGTGATTAATACTACCTTCTAAAACAAAAGTACATATTTCAAAACCTTGATGAGGGTGTAATCCGATCGTACTTCTGTTCCCAGGAGTCCATGCATGAGCCCAATAAAACAGATTAGAATATGGGCTTAATTGTCCTTTATCTTGAGGAAATCCAATCGGCTTTTTTTCTAGTATTTCGCCAAAATTAAAATTACCAGAAGCTTGATTATAAGGTGGGTAAATATTAATTTCCATTTAATATATTCTCAAAATCAATTAAGATTGATTGAAAATCTTGATTAAGTCTAACATCAATAATTCCTTCAACAGAATCAAAATTATCGTTAAAGCTAGGGAGTGAAAAAAAGGGAATTTCATGTTTATAATTTCTAGAAAATCTATTATAAGCTGTTTCAAGAACTGTCTTACCTCCTCTTGCGCCAGTTGATGTTGACAACAATAATATTGGCTTACTACACCATACATCAGCTTCTATTACAGAAATCCAATCGTAAACATTTTTAAATGCAGCTGTGTAGGAACCATTATGTTCAGCGAGTGAAATTACTAACGCATCAGAGTTTGAAATCTCTCTTTTGAATCCAAGTGCTTTTTCAGGAATTCCAGATGATCTATGTAAATCTTCACTATAGATGGGCATCTCATAGCTTCTTAGATCTAATTCAAATGTTTCTTTATCAACAGAAATCGAATTTGCAGCGTAATTTGCAAATTTTCTGTTAATTGAATTAGATGAGCTACTAGCACCTATTATTACTATTTTCTTCAATTCTAATTGTTATTTAGATGTGATCCGTCACAATAACCGTTAGGATTCTGAGTGTTTCCACATCCACATTTTGGTCTATCCATGATATATTTTTTATTTAAAAGTGCAAAGTTTATGCCACTATGATTTAACTAATTCTATTACAAGTTCTACCTCATCTAAAATCATATTATCTCCAAGGTTTTCAAAAAACTTCCCAGAACCATATTTAACATTAAAATCAGATCTATCAAATACCATCGAAACCTTAAAGTTGTTATCGTTTTTGTACATTTTAAAAGAAACACTTTTAGTTATTCCCTTTATAGTTAGATTACCTTCAACTAAATAATAATCATCATTTAATGATGAACTTAATAACTCAAGGGTTGCATATCTAAATTTATCAACTGCAAAAAAATCATCTGATTTCAGATGACCCTCAAGATTTTTCTTCCAGTCTCCCTGTAAGTCTAATACATTTAATGAATTTAAATCAACCTTAAAAAAACCTGAAATATCACCTGAGTTATCAAATTTAATATCGGCCTCTACAAAACTTAAAGAACCATAATGGCTTTTATTAACTATATTTTTTCCTGTCCAAATAATTGAACTTTTATCAATATCAAAAGTTATATTTTGAGCTTTAGAAAACTGAGTAAATAGTAATATTATAATTACCTTAAAAATTATTTTTTTCATTTTATTATTTTTTAGTTTGACAAATATAATTAATTTAGTTACATAAAGTAACATGTTACCTTTAGGTAACAATGAAAAGTAGTAACAAAAAAGTAACTATATGTTTAAATGTTATGTGTCTCAATTTAATAAAATGGTTGGAGGAAAGTGGAAGCTATTAATCATAGAGAGACTTAGAAAAAGAGATGTGATGAGATTTGGTCAACTTGCTGCATCAATTCCTGAAATCTCTAGAAAAGTACTTTCCAATCAATTAAAGTCAATGGAGAAAGATAAGTTGATAATTAGAAAACAGTATAATAAAATTCCCCCTCATGTTGAATATTCTTTAACCGATAAAAGCAAAAGGTTATGTAATGTTTTTAAAACTATAGATGAGTGGGTAAACTACGAGTAAATTAAGATTATTTATTTTTTTTCTGTTTCTCTGCTTCTTCCATTATTGCCTGCATTTTCCTCTGAAATCTGCTAGGAGGTTTTACAGGCTGAGATTTATTGAACTGTATTTCTTGCCTTATTTTTTGCTCATCAAGAATATAGTTTTTGATGGTAAACATAATACCAATTGACAATAAGTTTGAAATGAAATAGTATAGACTAAGTCCACTAGAATAATTATTAAAGAATACCATCATCATGATTGGAGCAAAATATATCATATACTTCATCATTTTAGTCATATCAGGCATACCCTCTTGTGGTTGTGGTTGAGAAGCCATTTGCTGACCTGTAGTCATTTTCATATAGAAAAATATTGAAACAGAAGCTAGTATCGGAAATAAACTAACATGATCTCCATAGAGCGGAATATAAAAACCGAAATCTAAAATACTATCATAAGCTGATAAATCATCAGCCCACAAAAAACTCTTTTGTCTCAAATCAAAAGCTGAAGGAAAAAACATGAAAAGAGCATAAAAAACTGGAATCTGAAGTAAGCCTGGCAAACATCCACTCATTGGATTAGCTCCCGCTTTTCTATATAATGACATCATTTCTTGCTGTCTTTTCATAGCATTATCTTTAAACTTCTTATTTATTTCATCAAGTTCAGGCCTTAATATTTTCATTTTAGCCTGTGATAAGTAGGATTTATAAAGAACAGGGGCAAGTACTATTCTTACAATGATTGTCATAAAAATAATTGCAATTCCGTAAGGAAATAAACCACTTAAAAACCTATAGAGTGGTACAAATACATTTTTATTGATAAAACCAAAAATACCCCACCCAAAATCAACACTTTCTTCTAAACCAATTTCGTAAGTTTCTAATTGTGAGTATTGATTTGGTCCAAAATAAAATTTCAAAGAATTGTCAAACTCGTTATTTGAATAATTAAAAGGAATTTTTGAAATAAATTTTTTAGTGTATAAAGTATCCGTATTGTTATCTTGAACTAAGTCCTCAGATTTAAACTCAACATTTTTAAATGGATTTTCATTTTCAGCAATTATAACAGAGCTAAAAAAATGTTGTTTGAAAGAAATCCAGTTAACATTTTCTTCGTCATCCTCATCATCTCCACTGATTGACAAATAATCAATCTTATCATCATCATAAAAGTATGTTAGATATGAATATCTATTTTCATAAGAAATACTTTTTGAATTTCTATATGCACTTAACTCCCAATTTAAGTTGTAGCTTTTACTTGTATCAAGAATATTATAAAATCCTCTTGAGTTGATATCTAAATCAATAATATAATCATCTAAATTTATCGAATACAAGTATTCTATGAAGACATCTTCCGAAACAACGAGTTTCATTGAAACTTGCTTAACAGATCCTTGGTCATAAACTGAAGAAATAAATTTTTGATCTTTTGTGTTAAATATTCTGCCGTTTTTAGTTGTAAAGTCCAGATTAAATGTTGAATTTCCTGACTCTATTAAGTTTATTGGTTTACCCAAATAATTTAATTGACCTTTTAATTCTAAAGATGATATTTGTCCTCCCATCTCAGAAAACTCAATTATAAATTTATCTGTATTAATTTTTATAAGCTCGTTATTTTCTGAAGTAGAGTTTTCAAAGCTTAATTTAGTTTCATCTTCTTCATTTGCATTAGACTCTGATAGAACTTCTGATAAATCTTGATCTGGTGATTTATTTTCTACATTTACTTCAACATTATCTGATTGAATATTTTCTGGTGTTGGAGGGGGTGGATTTAAGTATAACCAACCTATAAATATTAAACCTATTAGGAAAAATCCAATTAATGAATTAATGTCAATTTTATTTTCGTCCATCTAATTATTCTTATTTAAAATTGCAGCGTTCACAAAAGATACAAATAATGGGTGAGGTGATAAAACAGTACTTTTATACTCTGGGTGAAATTGAACGCCTAAAAACCATGGATGGTCTTTAATTTCAACCACTTCTACTAAATCAGTGTCTTTATTTTTACCAGACGCTAATAACCCATTTTTCTCCAACATGTTTAAATATTTATTATTTAATTCATATCTATGCCTATGTCTTTCATCAATATTTTTGCTATTGTAAATAGAGTGACATAGGGAGTCTTTTTCGATGTTACATTTCCATGATCCAAGTCTCATTGTACCACCTTTATCTGTAATACTTTTTTGTTCCGCCATTAGGTCAATTACAGGGTTCTTTGTATTTGGATTAACTTCAGTTGAATTGGCATCTTCTAAGTTTAAAACATTTCTTGCAAACTCAACAACTGCCATTTGCATTCCATAACAGATGCCAAAAAAAGGTATTCTATTTAATCTTACATATTTGATTGCCTCTATTTTACCCTCAACTCCTCTTTCTCCAAAACCTGGTGCAACTAAAATACCGTTAAAATTTTTTAGTTTTTCATGAACATTTTTTGAAGTTATAAATTCTGAATGAAGAGGAACTATATTTACATTAACTTCATTGATAGCGCCAGCATGAATAAAAGATTCCAATATAGATTTGTACGAATCTTGTAGCTCAACATATTTTCCTATTAAAGCTATTTGAATACTTTGTTTTGGATTTTTATATTTTGTTAGAAAATCATTCCAAGCAATTAAATTAGGCTTGTTGTATTTTAATTTAAGTTTATTTAAGGCTACCCTATCTAAACCTTCAGTAAGCATGTGATTAGGAACATCGTAAATAGTATTAACATCTATAGATTCAATAACACAATCAACATTTACATTACAAAATCTTGCTAACTTTTCTTTTATTTCTTTATTTAGTTTATGTTCGGTTCTACAGACAAGAATATCAGCCTGAACCCCACTTTCCATTAAGGTTTTTACACTATGCTGAGTTGGTTTAGTTTTTAATTCTTTAGCCGCTGACAAATAAGGAATTAGTGTTAGATGAATGACAATAAGATTGTCTTCTCCCATTTCCCATTTTAATTGCCTCAATGCCTCAACGTATGGTAATGATTCAATATCTCCTACAGTACCACCAATTTCGGTTATTATAATATCAAATTCTCCTTCACTTTCTAAAAATTTAATATTCTCTTTGATCTCATCAGTTATATGAGGAATTACTTGCACAGTTTTTCCGAGATACTCTCCTTGCCTTTCTTTACTAATTACATTCTGGTAGATTCTACCAGTTGTTATATTATTTGCTTGAGAAGTGGGAACGTTTAAAAATCTCTCATAATGACCAAGATCTAAATCGGTTTCAGCACCGTCATTTGTCACATAACATTCACCATGCTCATATGGGTTTAAAGTCCCAGGATCTACATTAATATAAGGGTCAAGCTTTTGAATTGTTGTTTTATAACCTTGAGCTTGTAGAAGTTTTGCTAAAGATGCTGCTACTATTCCTTTTCCTAGTGAGGAACTAACACCGCCAGTGACAAAAATATATTTAGCTTGAGAAGACATAATGCGTTATAAACGCGAACAAATTTAATGAAATTAAATACAAAGGAAGCAGAAAATCGAGTTGATTTTTTAATTATCTGGTAACTCTTCTATTTTTAAGTTTTCAAACTTCATTAAATAAACCCCAACATTATCAATAGATCCTGATTTACTTCTAATATACCTAAACTTATTTTCAAAATATTCCGTCTCAATTTCATGAATATCACTATCGTCAAAATCACCATTACTAATCCTTAAAAGCATGTCATAAACAAGATCATATGCTCTAAGTGAATATTTATTCGGGAAAAATTTATATGTAGATATAAATTTGTCTAAAAATAGCTTATCCTTTTCGATGTCAATTTTTTTGTTTGTTGATGCATACTTGAATTTTAGATTAGACAAATAATTATTTGAAATATTAACTCCCTCAAAAGCATTATTTTTATTAGTAGTAACTAATTCTATATTGATTGTATCATTAATAAATGAATTTAAAATACTTGTGACATTTGACACAAAACCTTGTTCTTTGGTTTCTAAAAAAACAATATTTTTACCCTTAACAAAGGTTGAGTCTAAATCATCATAAACTAAAGTTTTTGTATCAACCCCCGACTCGTTTATCTTTGAGAAAAATTGTTTTGCATCTGGAAAGATTTTCTTGATTTTGTTACTAATATCTATACTTCTTGAGTCTGAAATAATATATTTTTCTGATGAGATTGAATCTTTTTTAACATGAGAAATAATTTTATTAAATAAAATTGAATCATTTGGTATCGTATTAACTATATTTTTATCAATGTTTTGTTTTTTGGACAAAGGTTTAACGATTTTAAGATTTAAATCACTTGTTGCACTTACGAAATAATTGAAAAGATTGTTTGTTAGAGGACCTAGTACAAAATCATAATTTTCAAAGTTATTCTCTGATAAAATCTTATCAATTTCTTCTTTATTTAATGCACTATCAAACAAATCCATTTCAACATCGATTCCAAGTTCAGAATACGAGTTGACCGCTAATTCAACCCCAAAAAGAACATCTAAAGAAATGTTCAGAAGTTTATCATTTTTTAAAACGGGGGTGGATTTCTGTATGGAATCATAATCAAAATTATCAAGTCTAAAGGGAAGAATTACTGCAAACTTCTTTTTTTCAAAATTGATAATATTTTCCTGAAGAGATTTTTTTGAAAGATTAATAACATCTTCATTTGCTTTTGTTAAAACAGGAACCTTAATAATGATTCCTTTTTCTATTCTGTCTAAAATTTCAGGATTAAGCTTAATTATTGAGTTTTTGTTTAAGCCTAATTTTTGTTCCAATACAGAAATTTGGATGTTATTTTTAATTTCAAAATAATCTCTGTTTTCTTCAACAGTCTTTAGTTCAACTTCGTTTTTATTTGGTACTGCAATTTTTTGACCTAGTTTCAGTATTGTTCCTATTTGTGGATTCATTTCCTCAAGAAGCTGTATACTTATTCCATATTTATAAGCAATCCTCCATTTACCTTCTTTTGGCTTAACCACGTAAGATTTTAATCTATTTTCTTTTGAAAGGTTTGATTTTATAATTCTAGGTATTTTAAGGATATTATTTTTACTAATTTCAACACCATCATTATACTTAAGAATTAAGGATTCACTAACTCCATAAATTGATGATATCTGAGCAAGATTTTGTCTTCTTTTAATTTTATGAGATATAAAACTTATATCCTCTAAATCATTATTTTTAGAAATCTTAAAAACTCTGACCAAATCCCCTGTAGATATTTTTTGATCTAAGTCAAGCTCAGAGTGATTAAATCTTGAACTAGTGTAGTTAGAGTTTAGGATAAAGAAATCACTTGCGGAAATTTCATAATCGCTTATAAAACTTGAAATCTTTTGATCTTTTTTGACTTCAACAGTTTCAATATTTTGGGAAACAGAATTTAAAAAAAATAGGAAAACAAATATTTTAAAATAATTTTTAATCATCAGCTATTCCCATTCTATTGTTGCGGGAGGTTTTGAACTGATGTCATATACCACTCTGTTTACCCCCTTAACGCGATTAATAATTTTATTTGAAATGTCTTGTAGAAATTTATACGGTAAATCTACCCAATCAGCGGTCATACCATCAGTGCTTTCAACAGCTCTTAATGCAACACATTTCTCATATGTTCTTTCATCTCCCATGACACCTACACTCTTAACAGGAAGAAGGATTGCTCCTGCTTGCCAAATTTTATCGTACAAGCCTGCATCTTTCAATCCCTGTATAAATATATGATCAACCTCCTGAAGCATTTGAACATTTTCTTCATTTACTTCGCCTAATATACGAATAGCTAATCCAGGGCCAGGGAAAGGGTGTCTACCTAAAATTTTGTGATCGATATTTAGAGATTTACCAACTCTTCTAACTTCATCTTTAAACAAAAGTTTCAAAGGTTCTACTACTTTGAGTTTCATAAAATCTGGAAGACCACCAACATTGTGATGGCTTTTTATAGTAGCAGAAGGACCACCTGTAGCAGAAATACTTTCTATAACATCGGGATAAATCGTGCCTTGCGCTAACCAGTTGACATTTTTTATTTTGTTGGATTCTTTTTCAAAAGCTTCAATAAAAACCCTGCCAATTATTTTTCTTTTCTTTTCAGGATCAGAGACACCATTCAGTTCGTTATAAAATTCTTTAGAATAATCTACTCCACTTATGTTCAAATCCATCTCTTTGTATTGATCTAATACATCGTTAAATTCGTTTTTTCTAAGCAAACCATTATTTACAAAAATGCAATGTAGGTTTTTACCTATCGCTTTGTGCAAAAGAACAGCCGCAACTGAAGAGTCTACACCACCCGAGAGTCCAAGAATTACCCTATCATCACCTATTTTATTTTTTAACTCGCTTATTGTTGTTTCTATAAAAGAATCTGGAGTCCATGTTTGATCTAGAGAGCTAATTTTAGTTAAAAAATTCTCCAATATTTTTTTTCCTTCAAGTGTATGATATACCTCGGGGTGAAATTGAAGACAGTACACATTATCCGAAAACTTGTAAGCAACATTTTCAACATCGTCACTACTAGCCAAAAGCAAAGAATTTTTTGGAAGCTTTTTCACTGTGTCACTGTGACTCATCCAAACTTGGGTATTATTCTCTATACCCTCAAATAAAACTGAATTGTTGTGTGTGAAAAAAAGATTAGCTCTTCCGTATTCTCTAATATTAGAAGCAGCTACTACACCACCCATTTCATGTGCTATTAATTGAGCTCCGTAACAAACAGCGAGAGTAGGAAATTTATTTAACAGATTTTTTAAATCGATTCTTGGAGAGTCTGATTCTCTAACAGAATAAGGGCTACCCGAAAGAATAAGTGCCTTATAAGAATTTAAGTTTTTTGGGATTTTGTTAAATGGATGTATTTCACAATAAACATTTAATTCTCTTACCCTACGAGCTATTAATTGAGTATACTGTGACCCGAAATCGAGAATTAGTACGTTATTTTGCATGTGTAAAAATAGAAATTGATTCTTTAAATAAAAAGAATAGAATTGTATAATTATTAAATTTCAATTATTGAAAATTTTTGATTTAGAGGATCTAAATTATTTTTGACAATATCAATAAAATTTGCACCTTCATTAATGTAAAATTCTGAAAAATTAGAAGAACGTTCTTGTAGTTTACCATTAGGGTATATCTGTTTTCTAATTTCTAAAACTCTATTAATTTTTTCTTGATGAACTTTCTTTTCAGAACTAATTAATTTTTTTTCAAGCTTCTCCAGACCATTTATTTGCTTTTTTTCTTGAGCATTAAGTGCTCCAATAAAAGATTTATCCGTATTCTTAGCTATTTCCTTTAGTTCTGCAAACTGCTTAAATAATTGTTGTTTTAAAGCTGTAAAATCTAATTCTAACTTTGAATAGCCTTTGACTAACTTATCTTTTAAAATATTTTCAGGTAAGAATATTTCATCAAGAGTTATATTTAATTTTTTCATTTTTTTTAGAAACTTTTTTTCTAATATTAAAGCAGAATTTCTGTTCAAGATAATCGGAAATTCTAAGTCAATACTGTCAAAAACAGACTTTAACTGCATCCAGTATGACACCTCAGCAGGGCCACCAACATAACATATGTTTGGTAGGATAAACTCTTGATATATTGGTCTAAATAATACATTGGGTGAGAATTTTTCTGGATAATTATTAATTTCAATTTTAATCTCCTCTAAATTCCATTTTCTTGATCCACTAAATGTTTCAAAAAAATTACCT
>Ga0208127_1000219_pt1 | contig 29339 bp, 22 predicted proteins | sample ETNtaG_6_FD_185751 | JGI IMG/M metagenome (GOLD analysis project Ga0208127, IMG submission 185751) | Marine microbial and viral communities from oxygen minimum zone, Eastern Pacific Ocean - ETNP201306SV45 (SPAdes) (version 2) | ecosystem: Environmental > Aquatic > Marine > Oceanic ... | reverse complement strand
CAAATCATTTTAGTTAAATCTTATGATGATATGGAGGTTGTAGGAGAGACAAGAGATGATGCAGTTGGTGAAGCTTTCGATAAGTGCGCAAAAATACTTGGTTTGGATTATCCAGGTGGTCCTCTAATTGATAAATATTCTACAAACGGTGATGAAAATATGTTTTTATTTCCAAATACTAGGGTGCCTGATCTAGATTTTTCTTTTAGCGGAATTAAGACATCATTCCTTTATTTTATTAATGATAATGTAAAAGAAAATAGTGATTTTATTGAAATAAAGAATCCAAAAGAAAGTAGACCAACAAGAGATATTGTATTTTCTAAATTAAGATTCAATAATCAAGTTGTTAATGTTTATGTTAATCATTGGCCATCAAGATGGGGAGGTCAAGAAGCTTCGAATCATAAAAGAGTTTTTGTGGCAAATGTTTTACGCGACTATATTAACTTAAACACAAACAATAATGATCTCAATATAATTATGGGTGATTTTAATGATTATCCTTTTAATGAAAGTTTGGCAGAAGTTTTAGTTCAAGATGATCTGACTAATTTAATGTCATCAAGTAAAGTTAATGGAAGAGGTTCGTATAACTATCGGGGAAATTGGAATTGGTTAGATCAAATTATCATTTCAAAAATTCATAGTACTTCAAATTTGAAATTAATATCAAACTTATTTTTATCTAACTCTGTTTTAAATTCAACAAGAATAGAATCTTTATTTAAAACACTGATTTTCTCATTATCAACTGAAAAGAGAGGAATATTACTATTGATTTTAAATTGGTCTTCTAACTCCAAAACAGAATTTATTGATGAGGATACAATTAATGAATCTTTTTCTAATTCTTGTTTTTTTAGCTTATATGTTTTAGAATAATTTGATTTTGATATTTTAAAATAAAGGGTGTCATAATCGAACTTTTTGAACCAATAATTTAATGTATCAGTTTCTTTATTTTTAGTTATCATAAAATCTCTTTGAATTGAGTCAATAAGTTTAATCTCAACGCCTTCACTACTTCCTTTAAAAGGAAAACCAATTTTATTTTCTTTTTCAAAAAATGGCCTGAAGCTTTCAAAAGGAATATTTTCTTTGAATAAATCAATTTGTAAGCTGTCGGTTGTTGGCAGATTCAGATTAAAATCAATAAATCCAATTTTATCAAATTCAGGATCAAACTTATAGTTATTATTCTCATCTTTTAGCGCTAAAAACATGTACTTTCCTTTTCTAAGGTTGGTCATCTCAAAGTTTGTTGAATCTAGTGTATTCCCGACATAATTTGGCAACCCATTAAAAACTATAGAATCATTGAAGTTTTCATCTAATGGATATAAGAAAGTAGAGATAAAACTTTCATATTTTCTATCATACGAGCGCATTATATTACCCTTAACTGATAATGAATCTACGTATTCACCTGTCGAAAAAACATATTTAAAAAATGGCAATTTATTCCCTTCGTTATTATCAACGATACTCTCTCCAAAATTAAAGACGTAAGTTTTGTTTTCATCCAGTGGTTTCTTTATATCTATTTGAATATACTTGGAAGCTCCCGATTGAGGATTTATTGAGTAAAAACTTTTATCAATTGGAGGAGAAACAACAATCTGCTTTCTAAATTCTTTTAATTTTATATACTCATCGAAGTAAAGCCTAATTCTTTTTTCTTTAAAATTTATTGCATTTTCTTTAGGCTCAGCATTAATCAACTTTGGAGGATCCTCATCTTTTGGACCACCTTCTGGAACACCCCTTTTAGCACATTCAACAAGAAAAATACTAAGAATAACAACAATTATTAATCTAAAGTTTCTCATTACTTTAAGTTTAAGGCAAAATAACAATTAATTTATCTATTTCTATTTCTATTATTTTAATAGAAATTATAAAATTAACTCTTATTTTAGCTTTATGAGTAAAGATGATAAATTTAAGAAAGTAATTTCCCATGCTAAAGAGTATGGTTTTATTTTTCAATCTAGTGAAATTTATGATGGTTTGAGTGCAGTTTATGATTACGGTCAAAACGGAGCAGATCTAAAAAATAACATAAAAGATTATTGGTTAAAAGCAATGGTCCAATTAAACGAGAACATTGTAAATATTGATTCAGCAATTTTAATGCACCCAAAAATATGGAAAGCCTCTGGGCATGTAGATGCTTTTAATGACCCTTTAATTGATAATAAGGATTCCAAAAAGAGATATAGAGCTGATGTTTTAATTGAAGACCATATTGCCAAAATAGAAAATAAAATTCAAAAAGAAATCTCAAAAGCAAGTAAGAGGTTTGGGAAAAGTTTTGATTTAGATCAATTTAAGTCAACAAACTCTAGAGTATTGGGTTACCAAAATAAGATTAATGAAATTTTAAAATCTTTTAACCAAGCTATGGAAAATGATGATTTGGTAGGTTTAAAAAAAATTATAGAAAACTTAGAAATTACTTGTCCTATTTCTGGATCAAAAAATTGGACTGATGTTAAGCAGTTTAACTTAATGTTTGGAACTAAGTTAGGTGCTTCAGCTGAAAATGCTACTGATTTGTATTTAAGACCAGAAACTGCACAAGGAATTTTCGTTAATTTTTTAAATGTTCAAAAAACAGGGAGATTAAAAATTCCTTTTGGAATTGCTCAAATAGGTAAAGCTTTTAGAAACGAAATAGTTGCTCGACAGTTTATTTTTAGAATGAGAGAATTTGAACAAATGGAAATGCAATATTTTATCAAACCCGGAACTCAGCAGGAATGGTATTCCAAATGGAAAGATAATAGACTTGCTTGGCACTTATCTTTGGGCCTTGGTGAAGAGAACTATAGATTTCATGACCATGAAAAATTAGCACATTATGCAGATGCAGCGTGTGATATTGAATTTAATTTCCCTTTTGGCTTTAAGGAACTTGAAGGAATTCATTCAAGAACAGATTTCGATCTTTCTAGTCATGAAAAGTATTCATCAAAAAAAATAAAATATTATGACAATCAATCAAACGAAAGTTATACTCCATATGTTTTAGAAACTTCAATAGGATTAGATAGAATGTTTTTGGCTGTTTTCTCAAAATCATTAATTGAAGAAGAATTAGCTGATGGATCAAAAAGAGTAGTTTTGAAACTACCCAAAATTTTAGCACCAAAGAAAATAGCTGTTCTTCCATTGTTAAAAAAAGATGGTTTACCCGAATTATCTAAACAAATTATTGAAGAGTTCAAATGGGAATACAACACTGTTTACGATGAAAAAGATGCTATTGGAAGAAGGTATAGAAGACAAGATGCTCTTGGTACCCCATACTGTCTAACTATTGACCATCAATCCATTGAAGATGGTACTGTTACTATTAGGGATAGAGATACAATGGTTCAAGAAAGAATGAAAATAGAAGAATTAAAAGTAAAAATCAAGAATGAGTTAGACATTAAAACTTGGTTAAGTTTTTAATATGAAGATTATCTCATACAATGTTAATGGAATTCGTGCGGCTTTAAAAAAAGGTTTTATAGATTGGCTAAAAAGTTCAAATTGTGATGTTATTTGTTTACAAGAAATAAAAGCTAATAAAGATCAGTTTGACTTGGATCAATTTTCAGAAATTGGATATCATTATAATTATTGGTTTTCAGCCCAAAAAAAAGGATACAGTGGAGTAGCTATACTTTCTAAAAAAAAGCCGGTTAATGTTGAATTTGGTACTGGAATTGATCACATGGATTTTGAAGGTAGAAATTTAAGGATAGATTTTGGAAACCTTTCAATAATGAGTTTATACCTTCCATCAGGAACAAATATTGAAAGACTTGATTATAAGTTTAAATACATGAATGAGTTTAAAGATTATGTTTCGGATCTAAAAACAAATTTTTCAAACTTAGTAATTTGTGGAGATTATAACATTTGTCATGAACCAATAGATATCCATGATCCTGTAAGAAACGCTAAAGTTTCTGGTTTTTTGCCATGGGAAAGAGAGTGGCTTTCAAACTTTATGAATTTAGGATTTGTTGATTCATTTAGAGAATTAAATAAAGAACCTCACAAATACAGTTGGTGGAGTTACAGAGCAAATTCTAGAGCAAATAATAAAGGATGGAGAATTGATTACAATCTTGTTTCAGAAAACTTAAAATCAAAGATTAAATCATCATCAATTCTAGATCAAGTTTTTCACTCTGATCATTGTCCAATAGTTGTTGAATTAACATTATAAAAAAAATGAAATATTCCTATTTACCATCAACTGAAATTAAAGTAAGTAAGATTTGTCTTGGAACAATGACATTTGGAAATCAAAACTCTGAACATGAGGCTTTTGAACAAATGGACTATGCATTAGACAAGGGAGTAAATTTTTTTGATACTGCTGAACTTTATCCTGTACCTGCTACACCTCAATTGTATGCTGACACCGAAAAAATTATAGGAAAATGGATGAAAGAAAGAAAAAATAGAGATCAAATAGTTTTAGCAACAAAAATTGCTGGACCAGGAGACTATACTAAGCATATTAGGACTACAGGCTTTTCAAAAAATTCTATTATTTCAGCAGTTGATGGAAGTTTAAAAAGATTAAAAACAGATTATATAGATTTATATCAATTACATTGGCCTGAAAGAGTAACTAATACTTTTGGGAAAAGAGGTTTTAATGCTAGTTTTGATGATAATTGGAAGGAAAATTTTCAATCTGTTTTAGAGAGTTTAAAAACATTAATTTTAGCTGGTAAAATTAGAACCATCGGGTTATCAAACGAAAACCCATGGGGGTTCATGAAATATTTAGAGTTATCAAAAAATAATTTACCAAAAACTATTACAATTCAGAACCCATATTCACTTTTAAATAGGCTTTTTGAGGTTGGTAATGCTGAAATTTGTACAAGAGAAAACGTTGGTTTATTAGCTTATTCACCATTAGGATTTGGAGTTTTAAGCGGTAAATACTTAGGCGGAAAAATTCCAAAAGATAGCAGACTAAGTTTGTTTCCTAATTTAAGCAGATTTTCAGGTGAAAATTCAATGAGAGCAACTGAATTTTATAATGAAATTGCTAAAAAATATGAAATGAGTTTAACCCAAATGTCTCTATCATTTGTAAATTCAAGATCATTCGTTACCAGTAATATTATTGGAGCATCAAAATTATCTCAATTAAAAGAAAATATTGAAAGTATAAACATTGACTTAAGTGAGGATGTTTTAAGTGAGATTGAAAAAGTTCATAATATGATTCCTAATCCCGCTCCTTAAATAGAATTTTTAAAACGGCATCAATTGTTGGGAAATCAATAACTTTAATTTTTTGGGTCTTCACATTTATTTTAGACTGTGATGAAATTATTAAGGTTTTAAAACCAAGTTTTTCAGCTTCGTTTATTCTTTGATCAATTTTAGGAACTGCTCTTAGTTCTCCAGAAAGACCTATTTCAGCAGCGAAACAAATTCCTTTTTTTAGTGGGATATTAAAATTACTAGACAGAATTGCTGCAACTACCGCTAAATCAATTGCAGGATCCTCAATTTTTATCCCTCCAGTTATATTTAAAAAAACATCTTTAGTTCCTAATTTGAAACCAGCTCTTTTTTCTAAAACAGCTAGAAGCATATTTAATCTTTTAGAATTAAAACCAGTTGTACTTCTTTGAGGAGTTCCATAAACTGCACTACTAACTAATGCTTGTACTTCAATCATTATAGGTCTAATACCCTCAATTGTTGATGCTATTGCATTTCCACTTAAAGCTAACTTATTACTTGAAATTAAAATTTCACTTGGGTTTAGAACAGCTCTCAAACCATTGTTTAGCATCTCATATATTCCTATTTCAGCAGTAGATCCAAATCTATTTTTTTTAACTCTCAGAATTCTGTATAAATTATTTCTATCTCCTTCAAATTGAAGAACAACATCAACCATGTGTTCTAAAACTTTTGGACCTGCTATTCCTCCATCTTTAGTTATGTGTCCAACTAAGAAAACTGGCAAATTTGATTTTTTTGAATATTTTAAAAATTGTGATGCAGATTCCTTTATTTGTGACACACTTCCAGGATTGCTGTCAATTAAATCAGTTTGTAGTGTTTGAATTGAATCAATTATTAATAAATCAGGTTTTAAAGTATTAACTTGATTTAAAATTGTCTCAACATTAGTTTCATTTAAAATGTAGCAGCTTTTTGAATTTTTCTCAATCCTATCAGCTCTTCTGCAAATTTGTTGTTGGCTCTCTTCTCCTGAAACATAAAGTACTTTATGATTTATCATTAATGATATTTGTAATAATAAAGTAGACTTTCCTATACCAGGTTCACCACCAATTAATATTAAAGATCCGGGAACAATTCCTCCACCTAAAACCCTATTAAATTCTTCGTCAGCAATATTTAGTCTTGGATCATTGTTAAAATCTACATCACCAATTAGTTGAATTTTGGAAGATAGCTGGTCTTTAGTCAGACCTAATGTTGGGGTACTTTCTTTTTTAATTATTTCCTCAACTATTGTGTTCCATTCTTTACAAGCACTACATTGACCTAACCATTTGGAATGTTGGGCTCCACAATTTTGACAACAAAAAGTAGATTTTACTTTAGACATAATGAATTATTTGTTCAATATAGGTAAAAAAATAAAAGATAATATCCCAAAAAAAATAATCATTAATGTTTGTGCACTCCAGACTATCCAACCTAAGGCTAAAGCATTTTCGTAAGAAACATTATACTGACTTATAACAACTGCAATAGCTATGGGATATGCACCAATACCTCCATTTGTTAGCGACATTGTTATAGCACCTGCTATAAATGCTAAAATTAAAGCTTCAAATTCAAGCTGAACCGTTTCGTTTATACTAAATTTTACAAAATAAAACATTAAAAAATAGCATGTCCAAATAAGAAAAGTATGTAAAACAAAAAGAGGTTTGTTTTTAATTTTTGAAATAGAAGTTATGCCTTTTTTTAATCCTTTTATAATAGCTATAATTTTGGTATTTAATTTAATTTTTGTGATTAAAAAAATTGTAATAAAAAGTAAAATAAATATTAAAAGGTAGGAATATGATAATTCAGACAAACTAATGTTTGATGAGATCAATGACCCATAAACAATTATTAAACTCAATATACAAACATCAATAATTCTTTCAGTAATTATGGTGCCAAAGCTTTTTTCTATTGGTATTTTTTCATAATAAGAAATCGATGAAGATCTTAAAATTTCTCCTGATCTTGGAAAACCTAAATTTGATAAAAAGGCAATGAAAACACACATTAGTGAGTTATGAAATTTTATTTTATATCCCATTGGAGAAAGCATATTTTTCCACCTTATAGCTCTTATAAAATGACTAAAAAAACCTAAGCAAATTGATAATAAAACAAAAAAATAATCTGCATCTAATATTGACGAATATATTGTTTTTCTGTCATCTAATGTTGTATTTGAATATGAGTAATAAATTAAAAAAAAACCTAAAAAGGGAGGAAAAAGATTTTTAAACCATTTAAATGCAATTTTAAGCATTATGATTTTAAAGAATTATTTTGATCTGGAAAAATTAGTGTCGGCTTAAAGCTTTTAGCATCATTAATATTCATTCTGGCATAACTGATTATTATAACTTTATCACCTTTTTGAACTTTTCTTGCAGCAGGTCCGTTAAGGGTTATTTCTCCTGAATCCCTCTTGCCTTTTATGATATAAGTTTCAAGTCTCTCACCGTTATTTATATTGACAACTTGTACCTTTTCTCCTACAATCATATTCGCAGCTTCTATTAAAGACTCATCAATAGTAATACTTCCAATGTAATTTAGTTCACAGTCCGTAACAGTAACTCTATGAATTTTGGATTTTAAGACTTCAATAATCATCAGGCAAATATATATTAATTCAATAAAATATTGTCAATTAATCTAACATCACCCACTTTAACGCAAATAAAAACTCTTAGTGATTTTTTCGCTACAAATTTATTTAGAATTTTAAAATCATAAGAGTCAACTATTTCTAAATACTCAGTTTTAAAATCTTTATTAGAGTCAATATTCTCTTTACATTTTAATATTAGTTCTCCAAAGTCATTTTTTTTATAGTTTTTCTTTAAAAAAAGTAGATTTTGAAAAATTAATGAAGCTTTTTCTCTGTTTTTCTTTGAAAGTAAAGAATTTCTAGAGCTCATGGCAAGACCATTTTTCTCTCTGACAGTCGGGCATATTATTAATTCTGTTTTATGTTTTTCAATTTCAATCAATTTTCTAATTATTTGAGTTTGTTGAAAATCTTTTTCCCCGAAAAAAGCTTTATTTGGCTTAAAAAGATCAAAAAGTTTTGAAACAATTGTTGCAACACCTGAGAAATGCTTTGGTCTGAATCTACCTTCTAGTTCTGAATCAATATCATCAAAATTATAGTTTTTGTGACGAAGTCCATCATCGTACATTTCATCAATAGAAGGAGAAAAAACATTGATTTTTTCTGAAATTGACTTAATTAAGTTAAGATCTTTTTTTAAGTTCTTAGGATAGTTATCTAAATCATTTTGATTATTAAATTGAATAGGATTAATAAAAATTGATACCCATACATGATCACAATCTTTAACTGCCTTTTCAATTAATGAAATATGTCCATTATGAAGGAATCCCATGGTAGGAACAAGTCCTAAAACATGTTTTGGTTTAATACTTGCTTTTAGTTCTTTCTCAACACTAGATTTCAGAGAGCAAACTATCATTTAGTAAAATTTTAACAGTGTATTATTAGTGTTTTGAGAAGTAAATCTAACATAATTTTTGTAATTTTGCATTTCAAATTAATTGAGTTTTAAGAAAGGACATTATGACTGGAAAAAAAGTGCTTTATGTTTCCTCGGAAGTTATTCCATATTTACCCAATAATGATATTTCTACTCTAACTTATAAATTACCTAAAGTAGTCAATAAAAATGGAGGTCAAACAAGAATTTTTATACCAAAATATGGGATAATTAATGAACGTCGCCACCAATTACATGAAGTCATTCGACTTTCTGGAATGAATCTTATTATTGATGATTTAGATATGCCCTTAATTATTAAAGTAGCATCCATACCAAAAGAAAGGATGCAAGTATATTTTATTGATAATGAGGAGTATTTTAAAAATAGATTATTAGACTCTGATAAAAAGAAAAAACTCTACAATGATAACGACGAAAGAGCTATTTTTTTTGCTAAAGGGGTTGTTGAAACTATAAAAAAATTAAATTGGTCTCCTGATATAATACATGTTCATGGCTGGATAGCATCTCTCATGCCATTATATTTGAAAGAATATTACAGAGATGAGCCTTTATTTTCAAATACAAAAGTAGTAACATCTATTTATGAAAATGAGATAGATGGTAAATTGTCCAATGATATTGTCAAAAAGATACATTTTGATGAAATACAAAGTGAGACTTTAAATCAACTTTCTGATCCTTCTTATGAAAATCTGTATAAAATATCTATTTTGAATTCAGATGGAGTTGTTTTTGCCAATCAAAATATTAAACAAACCTATATTGATCTTGCCAACTCTTTAAAAATTCCTATTTTAAATTGTGGTTTCGACGAAGGTTTCGAAAAGCAATACATAGAATTTTACAACGACAAAATTTTAAAATAATTTGGTGAAAAATATTAAATTAATTTTTTTTCTTTCTCTTTTTATCATGTCTTGTAATAAAGATTACAACACTATAGGTTCAGCTTTAATTGATAATAATCCTTTTGTTACAAGTACTGAGGAAGTTCCAGTATTTGTCAAAATGAGAAAAATCCCTCCTTTTGTAGCTAATTCTCTTACAACATTTCAAATTGGAAAATTTGAGGATAATATTTATGGAAATTCTCATGCAAGTTTTGTTACGCAAGTAAATTTTGCTGACTCTAACAATGTTTTTGGAATTTTTAGCCAAGATGATGAAGATGATGATCAAAATTCTTCTACTATTGATGAATCTGAGTTAGTAAAAATGGTTTATTTGGATATTCCTTTTTTTACTAATATTAATGACAATGATAATGATGGAGTTATTGACTATTATGACGTTGATAGTAATGATCCACAGAGTGATTCAGATGGGGATGGAATTTCTGATTCTGAAGAATCTAACAATGGTCAAGACCCACTTAATGAAGACACTGATGGGGATGGAATTTTAGATGGTGAAGATACTGATTCTGTAAATCCTAATTCTGGAAGAATAGTTTATGAAATAGATTCTCTTATTGGAAACCCTGACGCATCTTTCAAATTGAAAATTAGTGAATTAGATTATTACATTAGAGCATATGATCCTAACACAAACTTAGAAAAGTATCAAAAGTATTATTCAAACAGTACTTTTTCTGAAGATTTTTCAGGTAAAGTTTTATTTGACGATCAAGTAAAAATTAACCGTGAAGAATTAATTTTTTATAAAGAGGATGATCCTGACACAGAAGAAGATGAATCATTAATTGTCAAGGAAAGACTTAGTCCAAGAATCAGAGTAGAACTTGATAACAGTTTTTTTCAAACTAAAATTGTAGATATTGAAGGATCAGATCAAATATCAAATTTTGACAACTTTAAAAGGTATTTTAAAGGATTAGCTTTTAAGGCTTATGATTTTTCTGAACCTCTTCTAATGTTTTTAAATTTTAATGAAGCTGAAATTAGAATTGTTTATGATTATCAAAAAATTAATGATAATGGAACTCCTGACGATACAACTGATGATTCAATAGACACAGAGGAATCTGAATTTAAATTAAATTTTAACGCTACTAAATTTAATTCGTTTAAGAATGATCCTTATCCAGGCTATGTATACTCTTCAATTCTAGATACAATTGAAAATCCAGAAAGAGTTTATTTAAAAGGAGGAGAGGGAATAATGGCAGAAATAGAACTGTTCAAGGATGATAATGGAGTTGATTTATTAGATGAAATAAAATCAAAAGATTGGCTTTTAAATGAGGCAAATCTAACAATGTATATTGATCAAGAAATGCTGAATTCAAGTGGAAACATTATTGAACCATCAAGACTATATTTATATGATTTAGTAAATCAAGTTCCTTTGGTTGATTATTTTGTTGATAATTCTCAGGGAACAAAACCTTTTTTAAATAAAACTACGCATGGAGGATTGATAGAGCTTGATGATGATAAAAATGGTTTATTGTATAAAATAAGATTAACTGAACATATAAAAAATATTGTAAGAAATGATTCTACAAATGTTAAATTAGGTCTTGTTGTTTCATCGGATATTAGCAATACCATTAATATTGAAGTTCAAGAAAATAATCTTGTTGATTTTACTCCTTTTGCATCTACCATTAATCCTTTAGGGACAGTTTTAATTGGACCAAATCCTAGTAATGACAAAATGGATAAAAAAATGAAGCTTAATTTATTCTACACTGAAGTAAATAATTAAAACTATTTATAGTTTACATCATTTTACTATTATTTAATGTATACTTCTAAGAATTATTCTTTAGATGAATTAAATAACAATTCCAATAATAAATTTATTTTTTAAATAGAAATATTTGCTTAAAGTTTTTTCCTCAGTCTGGCAACAGGACACCCAATCATTTCTCTATATTTAGCTACAGTTCTTCTGGCTATTGGATAACCTTTTTCATTAATTTTTTTTGTCAGCTCATCATCAGTAAATGGCTTAGACTTATTTTCTTGATCAATTATAGATTTAAGTTCTTTTTTTATTTCTATTGTGGAAACTTCAACACCTTTATCATTTGTTATTCCTTCAGAAAAAAATGACTTTATTAATTTAATTCCATAAGGAGTGTCAACATATTTACTATTGGCAACTCTGGAAATAGTTGAAATATCCATGTCGATTTTTTCGGCTATATCCTTTAATATCATAGGTTTCAGGTGACTCTCATCACCACTCAAAAAGTATTTTTTTTGAAAATCCATAATCGTTTTCATTGTAATAAGTAAAGTCTGATTTCTTTGATTTATAGCATCAATAAACCATTTCGCAGCGTCTAATTTTTGCTTTATGAATGATATAGCTTGTTTCTGACTTTTGGAAACTTTTTTATTTTCCTGGTAACCAGAAAGCATATTTTTATATTCAGAGGAGACAAAAAGTTCTGGGGCATTTCTTGAGTTCAAATTTAGAACTAATTGGTTATCAATTATTTCAATTTTAAAATCGGGAATAATTGTGGAATTAATTTTTGTAGGCTCTGAGAATGCTGAACCAGGTTTTGGATTTAATTTTTCAATTTCTTTAATTGTATCTCTTAAATTATCCTCATCAACATTTAATTTTTGAATAATTTTTTTATAATGTTTTTTGATAAATAAGTCGAAGTAACTTTCTAAAATTGTAATTGCATTTTCAATTGATTTTGTTTGAGTTTTTCTTTTTAACTGTATAATTAAGCATTCCCTTAAATCCCTGGCACCCACTCCTGGTGGATCTAATAAATGAATTTTTTTTAAAATCTTTTTTATGGATTCTAGATCAGTATAAATACCCATTGTAAAAGCTAAGTCATCAACTATGTCTAATAGTTCAGATCTTATATATCCAGACTGGTCAACACTTCCAACAAGAAATTCAGCAATTTTTTGATCATCATCATTTAAAGAAAATGTTGCGAGTTGATTTTTTAAAAATTGATTAAACCCTATACCAGAGACAAATGGAAGTGCTTTTTCTTCGTCATCATCACTATAATTATTTGATTTTAATTTATAATCAGGGATGTCATCATCACTTAAGTAATCTTCTACATTTATATCACCATCATCATTATTAGATTGATCATCAAAGGCTGTATCTTCTCCAAAATAATCATCCTCCTCCTTTTCTTTTCCAGATTCTAATGCTGGATTTTCTTCAATTTCTCTGGATAATCTTTCTTCAAGTTCCTGTAGAGGCAATTCAATTAACTTCATCAACTGAATTTGTTGAGGAGACAATTTTTGAGATAATTTTAACTGTAAATATTGTTTTAGCACTCGTACTTATTTAACAATAAAAATACAAAAAACAAAAGGAAGACCAGCTTACTAAAATTCAGCATTCTTTGGTGTCCTTGGAAAAGGAATAACATCTCTTATGTTAGACATTCCTGTGGCAAATAAAATTAATCGTTCTAATCCAAGACCAAAACCACTGTGTTCAACAGTTCCAAATTTTCTTAAGTCTAAATACCACCACAATTCTTCTTCATCAATATTAAGTTCTTTAATTCTAGCTTTTAAAACATCTAATCTTTCTTCTCTTTGAGACCCACCAACTATTTCACCAATACCAGGAAATAAAATATCCATAGCTTTTACAGTTTTCCCATCATCGTTCATTCGCATATAGAAAGCCTTAATTTTTGAAGGGTAATCATATATTATTACAGGCTTTTTAAAATGTTTTTCTACAAGAAATCTTTCATGTTCACTTTGTAGGTCAATTCCCCACTCTGAAATTGGAAATTTGAATTTCTTTTTTTTATTGGGTTTAGAATTTTTTAGTATTTCATAAGCTTCTGTATAGGTTATTCTTACAAAATCATTATTAACAACAAAATTTAATCTTTCAATTAAAGTTAATTCATGTCTTTCTTGTTTTGGCTTATTTTTATCTTCGTTAATTAATCTATTGTTTAGAAAATCTAGATCATCTTTACAGTCCTCAACAACATATTTTAAGACATATTTTATGAAATCTTCAGCCAAATTCATGTTATCAATTAAGTCGTAAAATGCCATCTCTGGCTCAATCATCCAGAACTCGGCAAGATGACGTGAGGTATTAGAGTTTTCAGCTCGGAATGTTGGTCCAAATGTATATACTTTTCCAAGTCCCATAGCCATGTTTTCAGCTTCAAGCTGACCTGAAACAGTTAAGTTGGTTTCTTTACCAAAAAAATCTTTTGAGTAATCTATACTTCCATTATCCTCAACTTCAGCTTTATTAATATTTAATGTTGTTACTTTAAACATTTCTCCAGCACCTTCAGCATCACTTCCTGTAATAATTGGAGTATTTACGTAAACAAAACCGTTTTCTTTGAAATATTTATGAATAGCAAAAGAGATACTTGATCTAATTCTAAATATTGAGCTGAATGTATTAGTTCTAACTCTTAAATGAGCATTTTCTCTTAAAAATTCTAGACTATGTTTTTTGGGCTGAATTGGATAACTGTCAGGATCACTTTCTCCTAAAATTATTATTTTTTCAGCTTGAATCTCAACTGACTGTCCTTTGCCTTGACTTGCAATAAGAATTCCAAAGATTTCAATAGATGCACCAGTATTAATTTTACTTAAAATAGCTTGATCAGTATTTTCATAATCTACAACACATTGTAAATTTTGAATAGTTGAACCGTCATTTAGTGAAATAAATCTGTTAGCTCTAAAAGTTTTAACCCAACCCTTTACATTGATTTTTTTAGAAAGAGGAGGGTTTTTAAACAAATCTTTTATAGTCATTATATAAATAATTTAAAAAACTAATTCAAAGATAAAACTTTGGATTGGTTTATTAAGAAATTAATTTGAATCAAGATTTATAATGGAATTCTTTAAATCTTTTTTATTTGAAATATTTTTTTCTAATGATATTAATAGTGATGGCAATAATATCAAATTTGCTAGCATAGCAAATAGTAATGTAGTTGACACCAACCCACCAAGAGCAATTGTTCCTCCATAACTAGAACTCATAAAAACAGAAAAACCAAAAAACAGAACGATTGATGTATAGAACATACTTATTCCAGTTTCTCTCAATGAAGAAAATACAGACTTTCTGATTTTCCAATTATTTGCCATTAGTTCTTGTCTGTATTTTACTAGAAAATGAATTGTATCATCAACAGAAATCCCGAAAGCAATACTAAAAACTAATATAGTAGACGGCTTTATAGGAATATTAAAAAATCCCATAACACCGGCTGTAAAAAGTAGTGGTAAAATATTGGGAATTAAAGAAATTATAACCATTTTATAAGATCTAAACAAATAGGTAATCATGAGTGAGATTAAAAGTATTGCAAGGAAAAGTGAAATGAGTAGATTTTTTATTAAAAACTTAGTTCCCTTTAAATATCCGAGAGTCTTTCCTGTTAATATAACATCAAACCTATCCTTTGGAAAATATAGTTCAATCCCTTTTAATAAACTTTCTTCAATTCCTTCCATCCTTTCAGTATCTATTTCTCCAATCAAAGTTGTAATTCTAGCTATTTGTCCGTTCTCGTCAATGTAACTGTTATTTTCTCCAAAATTTAAATCAGAATTTTTTATGTAGCTGGATATAAAGGTGTTTTCTTGTGAGGAAGGTAATTGAAAGTATTTTGGATTACCATTATAAAAAGATTGTTTTATATATTTTGAAAGATTAACTATTGAAATTGGAGAAGATAGTTCTGGAATTCTTTTAATGTGATCATGAAAATCATTCATTCTTTTCAAGTTACTTAGTCTTGTCATTCCATTTTTCCTTCTACTATCAATCATTATTTCAATTGGGAGTATCCCTTTAAATTCTTTTTCAAAAAATTTAATGTCTTTAACAAACCCAGATTTTTTAGGCATATCCTCAATAAGATTTCCAGAAATTTCAATTTTATTAATTCCTACTATACTAATGCACAAACTGAGGATTGAAATTATAAAAACAGGAATTCTTTTTTTCCTAACAGTATTACTTAAAAAATTCACGAAAATATTTAGCCATTCATTGCTTAAATGATTTAAGTGTTTTTCTTTAGGAAGCGGTAAAAAACTATAAATTATAGGAATAAGTAAAATTGATAATATAAAGATTACCATAATATTTATTGAAGCTACAGCACCAAACTCTTTTAGTATTTTGCTGTCAGTTAAAATAAAAGTTGCAAAACCACAAGCGGTTGTAATGTTTGTCATTAAAGTAGCATTTCCAATTTTAGAAATTACTCTTTGAAGTGATCTAGCTTGATTCCCATGTTTTTTTACTTCATGTTGATATTTATTAATTAAAAAGATGCAGTTTGGAACACCAATTACAATGATCAATGGAGGAATTAAAGCTGTTAAAACTGTGATTTCATATTCCAAAAAGCCAAGGATTCCAAGAGCCCACATTACACCAGTTACAACAACACTTAAAGTGATAATTGTTGCTCTATATGATCTAAAAAAGAAAAAGAATATGCATATAGTTACAACAATAGCAATTATAACAAACTTTCCTATTTCATCCATGATGTTCTGAGCATTCATTGTCCTTATGTATGGCATCCCAGAAATCTTTACATCTATATTGGTTTGAGATTCAAAACTTTTTATTGAGGGTATAAAAATTTTATTTACAAATTCTATTCTTTCAATATTGTTGACGATGGATTTATCCAAATAAATTGCTGTTTGAATTGTCTCACTATTTTTATTGAACAAAATATTTTCGTAAAAGGGATAATTGTTGAAGAGATTATCTTTAAAACTTTCAATTTTGATATTGGTTGTAAAAAATTCGTTTACTAGCGAGTCAATATTAAATCGTTTTTTAATTAAGTCTTTAGAAATAACAGGAATATTTCCAACGTGAACAACATTATTTACTTCTCTATTATTCTTAAAGGATTCACTTAGCTTTATCCATGCGTTAAAATTGTTTTTTTCAAATAAGGAACTGTCTTTTACTGCAATAATTAATAAATTTCCCTCTTCTCCAAAAACATCAATAAAATTATCATATGCTATATTAAATGGATGGTCATATGGCATAAGATTAGCTTCAGAATAGCTAAATTTCAAGTTTTTCCATTGTGTTGAAAGCAATAAGGTTGTTATAAAAATAAATACTAAAAAAACAATACGGTTTCTTAATATAATACGAGCAAATATTTCCCAGCTTTTTGAGTTATTGGAGTTACTCATTTATAAATAATCAAATTTTAAACTGAGAGGATTTCTTTTTCTTTGGATGCAAAAATTGAATCAATTTTTGAAACATACTTATTTGTTAAACTTTGAACGTCTTCTTCAGAAATAGCTTTTTGATCTGTAGAAACATCAATTTTTTTAATTTCATTATTAGCATCTTTTCTAGCATTTCTAACACTAACTTTAGCAATCTCAATTTCAGACTTTGCAATTTTCACTAGTTCCTTTCTTCTTTCTTCTGTTAATGGTGGAATATTAATTAAAATTGACTCCCCATTGTTCATTGGATTAAAGCCTAAATTAGCAACCATAATTGCTTTTTCAATGTCTTGAAGTTTATCTTTTTCCCAAGGCTGTACTGACAATGTCTGTGAATCTGGGGTATTAATATTAGCTATTTGTGATAGTGGCGTTGTAGCTCCATAATAATCTACTTTAACGCTGGATAACATTGAAGGGTTTGCTTTACCAGCCCTAATATTTAAAAGCTCTTTTTCTAAATGCTTTATTGCATTAGTCATTGATTCTTCACAAGATTCGATTATAAATTCTATTTCCTCCACAACTAATTTTTTATTTTTGTTCCTATTTCTTCCCCTTTTATGACTTTTAATAAGTTCCCTTGTTCGTTCATATTAAAAACAATAATTGGTAAGTTGTTTTCTTGACTTAAAGTAAACGCAGTAGAATCCATTACCTTTAGGTTCTTACTCAAAACATCTGAAAAAGAAATGGTATCATATTTTTTTGCTTTTTTGTTCTTTTCTGGATCAGAATCATAAACTCCATCAACCCTAGTTCCTTTTAAAATTACGTCAGCATTTATTTCTATTGCTCTTAGAACAGCTGCTGAATCTGTTGTAAAGAAGGGGTTTCCTGTCCCTCCACCAAAAATAACAACTCTCTTTTTTTCTAAGTGCCGAACTGCTTTTCTTTTAATATAAGGTTCTGCTACAGCTTCAATTTTAATTGCAGTCTGTAATCTTGTTTGGACACACACTTCTTCAAGTGAACTTTGTAAAGCCATTCCGTTGATAACAGTAGCAAGCATTCCCATATAATCTCCTTGAACTCTATCAATTCCGTTACTTGCAGCAGATACACCTCTAAAAATATTCCCACCACCAATAACTACAGCAACTTCAATACCCAGATCGGTAATTGTCTTTATATCTTTGGCATATTGAGCTATACGTTTGGGGTCAATCCCATAGCTTCTTTCACCCAATAAAGCTTCTCCACTTAATTTTAATAAGACTCTTTTGTATATCACTTAGTAAATATAGTAATGATTACACTAAATTTAAAAAACAAAAAGAACCTGTTAGTTATGCTAAACTAACTCTTTTGAAATCGGTGATAGTTAAATCGTTATCAACAGATTTAACATAACTAGCAACACTTTGTTTATTATCTTTAATGTATGCCTGGTTTATTAAGGTATTATCTTTAAAAAATCTTTTTAATTTACCTTTAGCTATATTTTCAAGCATTGCTTCTGGCTTACCTTCTTGTCTAAGTTGATCTTTTGCAATTTCTATTTCTTTATCAACAGTTTCTTGATCAACTCCACTTTCGTCTAATGCTATTGGATTCATAGCAGCAGCTTGCATTGCAACATTTTTTGAGGCTTCTGCAATTCCATCAACTGAACTAGAAAACCCAACAATAGTAGCGATTTTATTTCCAGCATGAATGTATTTTCCAACGTATGGTGCAGAAATTTTTTCAAAGCTTCCTATAACCAGTTTTTCTCCAATTACACCAGTTTGTTGAATTAATTTATCATTAACAGTCATTGAATCTATTTCAGAATTTAAAAATTCATCTAAAGATTCATGAGCTAAAGCAAGTTCAGCTAATTGGTTTGCTAGGTCAACAAAACTTTCGTTTTTTGCAACAAAATCAGTTTCACAATTTAAAGATATAATTGCTCCAATTGTATTTTCGTCATTTACTTTTGCAATAGTTGCACCTTCAGAAGATTCTCTGTCAGCTCTTTTTGCTGCAACTTTTTGCCCCTTTTTTCTTAAAATTTCAATCGCTACTTCAGTATCACCATTAGCTTCAACTAAGGCATTTTTACAGTCCATGATTCCAGCTCCTGAAATCTTTCTTAGATTATTAACATCTGATGCGGTTATTTTTGTCATAATTATTCTTCAGTTTTTTTTGTAACTCTAGTTCTTTTCTTTTTTTCTTTAGGTTCATCAACTTCTTTGATTCCATCATTATTTTCTGAACTGTCTTCTTTCTCTTTAATTACTTCTGCTACCTCTTTTTCTTTTTGTCTTTCAGAGAGACCACTTTTTATGGCAGTGGAAACATAATTTAGAATTATATCAATCGATTTTGAAGCATCGTCATTTGAAGGGATAGCAAAATCAACCTCCCTTGGATCACAATTAGTATCAACCATTGCAAAAATTGGTATGTTAAGTTTTTGAGCTTCTCTTACAGCAATATGTTCTCTTCTTATGTCAACAACAAATAATGCTCCTGGAAGTCTAGTCATATCAGTAATTGAACCTAGGTTTTTTTCTAATTTTGATCTCAGTCTATCTATTTGTAGCTTTTCTCTTTTGGAAAGAGCATCAAAAGTACCATCTTGTTTTGTTCTGTCTATAGCAGACATTTTTTTAACAGCTTTCCTAATTGTAACAAAATTTGTTAACATCCCACCTGGCCATCTTTCAGTAATGTATGGCATATTAACTCCTTCAGCTGCCTTTGATACTAAATCTTTTGCTTGCTTTTTTGTAGCAACAAATAAAATTTTTCTTCCTGATGATGCAATTTTTGATAAAGCTGAAGAGGCTTCTTCAATTTTAGATGCAGTTTTGTAAAGGTTAATGATGTGTATCCCATTTTTTTCCATGTGAATGAATGGGGCCATATTGGGATTCCATTTTCTTGTTAGGTGTCCAAAATGTACACCGGCCTCTAACAGAGGTTTAATTTCAATTTTTGTCATTTTTTTTAGTTTACGTTCCGTATGATTAGCAATAAATTTTTAATAATTTATTTAGATGCTAAACTAACTTTCGACAAGCGAAATACGACAACAGATTAATTTTCAATATATATATGAACAGATTCTAATTAACAAACGATTTAACGTTTAGAGAATTGGAATTTCTTTCTTGCTTTCTTTTGACCAAACTTTTTTCTTTCAACCATTCTGGGATCTCTAGTCAATAATCCTTCTTTTTTAAGAACTGAACGGTTTTCTTCATTTATTTCACATAGAGCTCTGGAAATTGCTAATCTTACTGATTCAGCTTGTCCATTAATTCCACCACCATAAACATTTATTTTAACATCATAACTACCAGATGTTTCAGTCAATGTAAATGGCTGATTAACTTTGTATTGTAGAGTATCAGTCGGGAAATATTCATTTAAAGACTTCCCGTTAATTGAGTAGCTTCCTTTACCTTTTGAAAGGTAAACTCTAGCAACAGACGTTTTTCTTCTTCCTATTTTGTGAACTACCTCCATATTATTTTAAGTCGTTTAAATTTATAAGTTTTGGATTTTGCCCATCGTGTTTGTGACTATCACCAACATAAACCTTTAAGTTTCTAAATAAAGCAGCACCCAATTTATTTTTTGGCAGCATACCTTTTACTGACTTTTCTACAAGACGACAAGGGTCTTTTGCATATAACTCAGTTGCTGTAAGTGATCGTTGTCCCCCAGGGTACCCAGTATGACGGATGTATTCTTTGCTTTCCCACTTATTACCAGTCAAAGTAATTTTTTCGGCATTAATTACAATCACATTATCACCACAATCAACGTGTGGTGTAAAATTCGGTTTGTATTTTCCTCTGAGCAGTTTAGCTATCTTTGAACACATTCTTCCAAGAGTTTGTCCATTAGCATCAACAACAACCCAGTTTTTAATTACTGTTTCTTTGTTTGCAGAAATAGTTTTGTATGTTAAAGAATCCAAAATAATTTAATTTTAAAAAAAACATTATTGTAATAATGCTTTTTATTGGCCTGCAAATCTACAATAATAAATCAAATCTACAAATCAGAAATGAACAAAAAATATTAATGAGCTTCGAACCAATTAATTCCATAATCCATATCAACTTTTAGAGGAATCCCTAGATCATAAACGTTTTCCATTTCATGTTTAATTATTTCTTTCATTTTATCAAGTTCATTCTTATGAATCTCAAAAACTAATTCATCATGTACTTGAACTAACATTCTAGATCTAAAATTATTTTTTTCAATGTTGTTTTGAATTTTTATCATTGCCAACTTTATAATGTCAGCTGCACTTCCTTGAACTGGAGCATTAACAGCATTTCTTTCTGCAGCTCCTCTTACAACAGGATTTCTTGATGTAATATCTTTTAAATACCTTTTTCTTCCTAAAATTGTTTCGACAAAACCATTTTCTCTAGCATAATTGACTTGATTCGAAATATATTTTTTTAGTTCAGGGTAGGCGTTATAATATGATTCGATGAGTTCCTTTGATTCTTTTCTGTTTAGTGATGTTTGATTACTAAGTCCAAATGCAGAAACTCCATAAATTATTCCAAAATTTACAGTTTTGGCATTACTTCTTTGTTCTTTGGTTACTTGGTCAATATCAACGTTAAACACTTTTGCAGCAGTTGAAGCGTGAATATCAAGATTGTTTTTAAATGCAGAAATCATGTTAGGGTCTTTACTTAGTGAAGCAATAACCCTTAGTTCTATCTGAGAATAGTCTGCTGATAGCATCAAATAATCTTCATTTTCACAAATAAAAGCTTTTCTAATTTCTCTGCCGTTTGGGTTTCTAATAGGAATATTTTGAAGATTTGGATTGTTGCTACTCAATCTTCCAGTTGATGCCACTGCTTGGTTAAATTCAGCGTGAATTCTATTTGATTTTAAGTCAATTTGCTTTGGAAGTGAATCAACATATGTATTTAATAATTTTTGAAGAGATCTCCACTCAAGAACTTTTTCAACAATTTTATGTTCACTCGCAAGCTTAGATAAAATATCTTCACTTGTTGAAAATTGCCCAGATTTAGTTTTTTTAGGATTATCAATAATTTTCATTTTACCAAATAACACCTCTCCAAGTTGTTTGGGGGATGCTATATTAAAATCTTCATTAGATAGCTCAAAAATCAATTTTTCCAAAGCTTTTAAATTTTTATGAAATTTTATTGAAAGTTTCGAGAGAAAATTGGAATCTAGTTTAATACCACTAAGTTCCATTTTAGTTAAAACCTTCAAAAGAGGCATTTCAACTTTATCAAATAAAATAATTAGGTTACTTTTGATTAGTTCTGATTTTAAGTATTTACTTAATTGAAAATTTAAATCAGAATTTTCCATTAAATCAGTTTCTTGAGAGTTGCTGTTTTCATTAAAAGAAAAGTTCAAATACGTTTGGCAAAGTGAATTAAAATTATGACTCAAATCAGGATTAATTAGGTAGTGAGCTATCCTGTTGTCAAAAAAATTCCCATTTAAATTTAATCCATATTTATTTAGTAATTTTATTTGACTCTTAATATTATATCCAATAATTAATACTTCATTTTTTTTAAAAAAATCATTTAATCTAAGGGTAATTTTGTCACTTTTTAACTCTAAAAAATAACTTTTGTTTTCTGACCAACTAATACTCAATCCAAGAAACTTCTTCTCCTTAATTTCAATTAAAGTTGAGGATAAAGAAATAATTTTTTGATTTTCTAATTTTTCAAAAAGTAATAAACATGAAACTTCAGTATTATTTTTTTGATAAAATTTTATTGAGCTTGAAAAAGTATTTTGAAGATTATTCTTTTTTTCAAATGATCCGGGTGCATTAAATAAGTCATATTGAATGTCTGTATTGATATGTTCTATTGTTTCACTTTCAATATTTTCACCTACCGTCAAATTTTCGTTGAAAAGCTTTTTAAAATTTTCCTTCATTCTAATAAATTCAAGCTCTTCAAAAATTTGATAAACTTTAGAATGATTTGGATTCTCTAGTTTGAAGTCTTTAAAATTATATTCAATCGGTACGTCTAATAAAATAGTAGCAAGTTTTTTAGACAGAATCCCTTTGTCTTTATTGGATTCGATTTTTTCTCGCAATTTTCCTTTTATTTCAGCTGTATTTTCTAGTAAATTTTCGATTGAACCATACAGATTTATAAATTTTTTTGCAGTCTTTTCTCCAACTCCAGGGAGACCAGGAATGTTATCTACGGAATCTCCCATCATACCAAGAAAGTCAATTACTTGTACAGGGCTTTCAACCTCAAATTTTTCTTGAACTTCTTTTACACCCCATATCTCAACACCATTTCCCATTCTAGCTGGTTTGTACATATAAATATTTTCCGAAACCAGTTGGGCAAAGTCTTTATCAGGTGTTACCATAAATACCTCATAGTTGTTTTTTTCAGCCTGTTTTGCAATAGTTCCAATTATATCGTCAGCTTCATATCCGCTTTTCATTAAAATTGGAATTCCCATGGCATCGAGGATATTATGAATATATGGAACAGCAACTTTAATTGGATCAGGTGTTTCATGGCGGTTAGCTTTATATTCTTTAAAAATTTCAATTCTGTCAACCGAACCACCTAAATCAAAAGCAACAGCTAAATTTTCGGGCTTTTCTCTTTTAATCAAATCTAATATGGAGTTCATAAATCCCATTATTGCACTTGTGTCCATTCCCTTTGAATTTATCCTTGGGTTTTTGATAAAAGCATAGTAACCTCGAAAAATTAAGGCATAAGCATCTATTAGATAAAGTTTTTGTCTGTTGCTCATATATAAATATTATATATTTTTGATTTCTAATTTAAAAAAATATAGTGTTGAGATGGCTAATAGTTATTATTGTTTTTTTACTGATTGAAATATACGCATTTCAGGCATTTAAAACTGCATCAAAAAATGGTTGGTTTACAAAATCCTACATTATTATAAATTCTTTGGTATTTATAAATCTCTTTTATAGAATTTTTAACGTTTATTTAAAAGATTTAGATTACTCTGACCAGTATTATAACTTTTTATCAATTCCTTTTGCTTTATTTTTTATATTATTTGGTTTCAAACTAATTTTAATTTCATTTCTTTTTTTTGAAGACATTTTAAGATTAATAGTCTCTACATATAAATTTTTCTTTAGTTCTACAGAATCATTTTTAATTGACAGAAGAGGCTTTTTAAGTAAAATTGCTCTTCTTATAGCTTCAATCCCCATCCCTTTTGTATTATACGGAATTTTTAAAGGAAGATATAATTATAGGGTTTACAATTATGATTTAAACTTTGAGGATTTGCCAAAAGAATTTGATGGTTATCAAATTACCCATATTTCTGATATTCACTCCGGAAGCTTGAATAATATTAAAAGTGTAGAATATGCTGTTAAGCTAATTAATGAGCAAAATTCTGATTTGATTTTATTTACTGGAGATATAGTAAATAATAGAGCAGATGAATTAGATGATTGGAAGAATACACTTTCAAAAATTGAAGCATCTGATGGAAAGTTTTCGGTTTTAGGAAATCACGATTATGGAGATTATGTAAACTGGGAATTTAAATATCAAAAAAGTGAAAATTTTGAGAAACTATTAAAAATCCAAAAAGAGATAGGGTTTAAATTACTAATGAATGAAAATATTAAAATTTCAAGAGGTCTGAATTCAATCTCCATTATTGGAGTTGAAAATTGGGGAAAGGGAGGTTTCAAAAAGAAAGGAGATATCGACAAGGCATGTGAAGGGCTAGAAAATGATACCTTCAATATAGTTATGAGTCATGACCCTTCACACTGGGATGAAATTTTAAAAAACCATAAGACTCATTTTCATTTGACTTTGAGTGGACACACCCACGGCATGCAATTTGGAATTGAAATTCCTGGCTGGATTAAATGGAGTCCAGCGAAATGGGCATACAAACAATGGGCTGGATTGTATTTTGAAAAAAAACAATTTTTAAATGTAAATAGAGGATTTGGAGTTCTAGGATTTCCTGGAAGAGTTGGTATCCCACCTGAAATTTCTGTATTAACTCTTAGAAAAATATAGATTTTTAAAATTTATTAATTTAGACCTTTAATCATAAAGTTACGATATGCCAAAATTTGGTGAGCTTATCAACCTTGACGTACCAATTCTTTTAGATTTTTATGGTGATTTGGATGAGTCTTCAAAAACTATGCACCCTGTTTTGAGGGATGTAGCTGCGGCTATTGGGGACAAAGGGAAAGTTATTAAAATCAATATTAACTTAAACAATGAACTATCTGAGGCATTAAGAATAAAAACTCTTCCTACACTAATGATCTACAAGGGAGGTGAAATGGTATGGAGACAAAGTGGAGAACAAGACGCCAATACTCTAATTAATTTAATTAATGATTTCATTTAAATCACTAGTAATTCTTTCAATTTCTTTTATTTCATCAAAAACGTAATTATTTTTTTCATCATAAGTAGTAATTATTTCTACTAAGCTTTTTAACTGAAAATAATCATTTAGTAAAGTTTGATAATATTCGTCTTTTTCCTCCATTGCCAATAAAATTAAAATCCTCTCTTTTAATGGTTTTGATATTTTAAAATAAAGTTCTCTCGCAAATTCTGTATTATTAAGAATAAATAGTTCTTCAACATAGTCGAATAATAAAATATAATAGTCATATTTTCCATACAAATCAGTGACGAATTCTGTTGAATTAATAAACTGCACAATTGAATTAGATTTTAGGTTGTTATCTTGTGATTTTAGTAGTGTTTCAACAAGAACTCTATATCTTTCTGTATCTGTAATTATATTTTCAGCAAAAGTATAAATTGAAAATCTTGAATCTTTTGATTTTGATAATTGAGAATAATATTTCAATGTTTGATCATATTTCGAGCTGAGTTTTTTGTAAAGATTATCTCCTTTTTCAAACTTTTCTAAAGAATAATAAGTTGAAATATATGGTTCCAATAGACTGTAGTAACCAAAATAATCTATTGGCATTTTTTCAATTGATAGATCTAGTATTTCTTCAGCTTTTTCTTTTTGATCATCCAAGATTAATTGTTTAGCTAACCTATGCAAATTTCCTCTAAATGAAATGCTGTTTTTTCTTGTTTCGGGATCATGATATATTAGAGGACTTTCTGAATTTCCCCATTCCCAACTTTTCACTATTTCATACATTGATTCGGAATCAATACGCCCCATTTCATATGGATTAGTATTATCTATTTCAGTTCTAATGGGAACTAATTTATAAACTAATCCGTCTAATTGTAAGTAGTCCTTCATCCATAAATACTCTGCATCATTATAGCTTCCTCCCGTAAAATAAATTGGTCTTTTCCAATCATTATTTGCTAAAATATCTAGCATTAAAATTTGATTTTTGTACAAACCACTTGTAGGTAAATCAACATCAATGTAATCCAAAATCAAATCAGCATCAGATGGTTTCACTAATCCACTGTTCAGTACATTTTGTTTATTCACGGGTACTCTGATTTTATTTGTTGGGTAATAGACCATATTTTGAGTAAATAATGGGATATTACTTAGATCTGCTCCATATTGAACTAGTAAATTTTTATATTTTGTTCTTGGATCATCGCTAGATACCCAATTCATAAAATCTTTAATGTTCCATCTCACCGAATCAATCAAAGCCTCATATTTTATGTAATCTCTAATTCCATGGGCGTATTGACTGTGTTCTAGTTGGGACGGAATTGGAGAACTGTTATAAGTTCTCTTTTTCATTTGATCAATATACCAATCTGTAGCTATTAGACTTGTATTTATTGTTCTTACATCTGTTCTGTAGTTCTCAATTTCTTGAGCATACCAAAGAGCAAAGGTATCATTGTCTCCAATTGTAAAAATCATAGCATCTTTATCTTTATCTATGGAATTTAAATAAGCTTTTGCTAATGATTGAGCAGTATACCTATCTGATCTGTCATGATCGTCCCAATTTTCAAATGCCATAAGAAGAGGAACAAAAAGTAATGTTAGACTTATAAACGGTAAAGATCTTTTTTCAGAAAAAAACTTACTAAAAAAATTAGAAAAATAAAATATACTTAGTCCGATGAAAATCGAGAATACATAAAATGATCCAACCAAAGCATAATCTCTTTCCCTTGGTTCAAAAATTCTCTCATTTAAATAAACTTTTAGGGCCAACCCTGTAAAAAGAAACAAAAGAGTAACTATCCAAAATAGATTTTTGTCATTTTTAAAAAGAAAAAAGAATCCAATAATACCAAGCAAAAATGGCAACATGTAATACGTGTTTCTTCCTTTGTTGTTTTCAAGGTCGTTTGGTAAACCACTTTGAGGACCGAGTCTTAGTTCATCAATAAAATTTATCCCTGTGATCCAATTTCCATTTAATAAATCATATTCCCATTTTATGTCGTTTTGTCTTCCACTGAAGTTCCACATAAAATACCTGAAATACATTGATCCTATTTGATATTTAAACAAGTATTTTAAATTATTTAAAAGAGTTGGCTTCTCAATGTCCAAGTATCCTCCATATTGACTTAAAAATTTGTGGTAACCTTCTGCATCAATTTCACCTTCATTAACACTCTGTTTAAAATCGTTAACTAGTTTTTTAAAATTAGATTCTCCAAGATATTCTGGTTTGATCTTAAAGTTTAAAAACCCAAAATATTTCATGTAATTAACTGCATGTTCCGGACTCCACATTCTTGGAAGAAAGCCAACATGATTGCGGTTGGAATTAATTTTTCCTGACTCCCAGTCATTGACTATAAAATATTTTTTTGTTTTTTCATTTCTTTCATACTTTGGTTTGTCATCTTTGTAAGGGTTTATATCGTCCTGACCAGCATAAGCATCAGAAAACATTGGTCCATAAAACAAGTGGGTCTCTGGATATTGTTCAAGGTTATAATATGCCAATAATGCTCTAGCATCAGATGGAGAATTTTCATTTATTACAGTATTAGCATTGGATCTTATAGGAATCATTAACCAAGAGGAAAACCCAATAAAAATAAACATAACGCAAAGCAAAAAAGTATTTAAATTATATAGGTTTCTTTTTCTTGTATAATTAATAGAAAAGCTAAAAAATAATATTATTAGAATTGCTGTAAAAATAGTTCCAGAATCAAACGGTAGTCCTAAAGTGTTTACAAAGAAAACTTCCATGTATCCAAACAGTCCTAAAGTAGAGGGTAATAAAAGTTTAAAAATAAAAAGTAATATAGCAACTGAAAGAATATTTGCAATTATGAAATTTTTGATGTTTGGATTTGGGTATTTTTTAAAGAAATAGATCATTCCAATAGCCGGAATCACAAGTAGTCCCATGAAATGTACTCCAAATGATAGACCAATTACAAATGATATTAAAATCAGCCATTTATTTCCTCTATCTTTTTCAAAATCTTGTTCCCACTTAAATCCAAGCCAAAATAAAAGAGACATTATACAAGTAGCCATAGCATAAACTTCAGCTTCAACTGCATTAAACCAAAAACTATCTGAAAAGGTAAAAGATAAGGCTCCGATAGTAGATGCACTTAAAATTTTTAACACCTCAAGATTTGTAATTGTTTTGGAAATCTTAAGAATTTTCTTTCCAATAATTGATATTGTTAAAAAAAGGAAAAGAATTGTGAACGCACTAGCAAAAACTGACATCATGTTTACCATAAATGCAATGTCTTCAGGACTTGAAGCAAACGAAGCAAAAAAAGCTCCAATCATTTGAAAAAAGGGAGCTCCCGGTGGATGTCCAATTTGTAGTTTTGCTGATGTAGAAATATATTCAGCACAATCCCAATAGCTTGCTGTTGGTTCAACCGTTAAATAATATGTTGTTAATGCAATAAAAAAAACTATTGCACTAGAAAACTTGTTAATTTTTTCAAACTTTTTAATGTCCATCCATAATTGTTTGCTTAGCGAAATTAAACAATAATTTCTATTAATTATTTTAAATTAGTAGACTAGAATAAAATCCTAAAATGAAAAAAATTATTCATATAATTACCTTTCTTTTTTTGTGTTCATCATATTCACAAAAACTTACAAAAGACATTCGTCTATCAAAAAAAATTGATGAGACCTCTGGTTTAGAAATTATAGATGGCCAATTCATCACTCATAATGACTCGGGAGGTGACCCCAAATTATATTATTTAGATAAAAAGGGTAAAATAGTTTTTGAAAGAACTCTAGAGGGAGTAAAAAATAATGATTGGGAAGATATTACTAAAGATGATCAATTCATTTATGTTGCTAATATGGGTAATAATTTTGATACCCGTAAAAATTTATCTATTGTAAAAACTCCTATTGATCCTTCATCGAATAAAGCTGAATT
>Ga0208127_1000218_pt1 | contig 29576 bp, 30 predicted proteins | sample ETNtaG_6_FD_185751 | JGI IMG/M metagenome (GOLD analysis project Ga0208127, IMG submission 185751) | Marine microbial and viral communities from oxygen minimum zone, Eastern Pacific Ocean - ETNP201306SV45 (SPAdes) (version 2) | ecosystem: Environmental > Aquatic > Marine > Oceanic ... | reverse complement strand
CCTCTTGTGAGGGATCTCTCAATTGCTCCACTTCTTCTTGTCTATACAAAGCGTTAGAGTCGACATTAATTTTTGCATCTAGACAAATTAAATCTCCAGATTCGGTTATCACTAGTGGATTAACTTCCACTAGAGATAAGTCTTTTTCTAGAAATAGCTTTATCAGACCGTTAAATATAGCTCTAAACTGAACGTTCTGTACCTCATTCAATCCTAGGTTTTTAGAGAGCTCGTCTGCTTGTGATTCTTTAGGGCCTTCGATGGGATCTATTTCTGCTTTATATATTTTTTCAGGAGTTTCTTCGGCCACTTCCTCAATATTTACTCCACCTTCTGTCGAGGCCATAACCACAAGCCTCTGAGAGGCTCTATCAATTACAGCACCTAAATAAAGTTCTTGATCGATTGAAGTACATGTTTCTATCAATATCTGAGAAACCAGCTGACCTTTATCGTCTGTCTGAAATGTTACTAATTTTTGTCCCAACCATTTGTCTGCAAAATCTTTGACTTGCTGAATACTTTCAACGACCTCTACGCCACCAGCTTTGCCTCTGCCGCCAGCATGGACTTGAGCCTTGACTACCCACTTATCGACATCTAAGGATTTAGCTACTCTCTCCGCCTCTTCACTAGATGAGGCAGGTAACCCTTCAGAGACAGATATTTCATATTCTCTAAATAATTGCTTAGCTTGATATTCGTGCAGATTCATTTTTTCTCCCTAAAATTCACCCTAAAGAATTAACATATTCTTAACGAAACGCATTGTAGTGGATAAATGAAGAACTGAGGAGTCTTCATATAGAAAGAAAGTTAAAACTTAAGCTTTCTCTCTGGTTAGTAATTTATTTCTTATGTTTGAAATTGCTTCTGTAGGATTCAAGCCCTTTGGGCAAACTGAAACACAGTTCATAATCCCGTGACATCTATAGAGGCTGAAAGCATCTTCCAGATCATCAAGACGTTCTTCAGTAGCTTCATCTCTACTGTCTGCAATAAATCTCCAGGATTGAAGTAAAGCAGCAGGGCCAAGGAATTTATCTGGATTCCACCAGAAAGATGGACAGGATGTTGAACAGCAACCACACAAGATACATTCGTATAGACCGTCAAGCTCTTCCCTATCTTCAGGAGTTTGTTTTCTTTCTATGTCAGGTGAATCGCTCTTTGTAATAAGATAAGGTTTTACTTTTTCTAACTGATCAAAGAACTGTTTCATGTCCACAATCAGATCTCTCACAACAGGTAGGCCTGGCATTGGACGCAAAGTTATCTTATCCCTCTTAAGAACTTCTGATAAGGGAGTAACACAAGCTAAACCATTTTTTCCGTTAATGTTCATCCCATCAGATCCACAAACACCCTCTCTACACGACCTTCTATAGGACAAAGAAGGTTCCTGATTTTTCGCGAGGTGAAGTGCATCAAGCACCATAATATCCTTATCAGTTGGTATTTCTACGACGATATCTTGCATATAGGGCTTTTTATCCACCGTAGGATCATAACGATAGATACTCATCGTTATGGTCTTGATTTGCTCAACTGGAATAGCTGCTGCACTCATTAATAACTCCTCACCATAGGTTGAAAGGCTTGCACTGTCTTTGGTCTATAGTTCACATCTCTTTTACTTACTTCCTTTGTATCAGCGTAATAAATTGAATGTTTTAACCAATTGTCATCATCTCGTTCGGTAAAGTCATCTCTTGCATGAGCACCTCTACTTTCCTTCCTTTCATTAGCTGTTATAGCTGTAGCTTCAGCTACTTCAAATAAGTTTTGCATTTCTAATGCTTCTATTCTAGCTGTGTTGAAGGTTGCAGACTTATCTTTGAGGAAAATTGAATCAACTTCTTCTCTAGTCTTAGCAAGCTCATCAATACCTTTTTCCATTAGATCTCCTCGTCTAAATACACCAAAATTATTTTGCATATTTTGTTGCATCTTTTCCTTGAGGACTGCTACTTGATCTCCTTCAGTAGAAGCGTTTAGTTTATTCAATCTTTCTAAAGCTTTGTCAATATCATCATGAGAAGCATTTTTTAATTCTACGCCCTGCTTCATTGACTCTTCAATATATAGTCCAGCTGCCCGTCCAAAGACAACCAGGTCAAGGAGAGAATTTCCGCCCAATCTATTACCTCCGTGTACTGATACACATGCAACTTCGCCAGCCGCGTATAGACCATCAATAATTTTATCTTCTCCGTTTTCGACTGAGATAACCTGACCATTGATATTTGTTGGTATTCCTCCCATCATATAGTGGCAAGTTGGGACAACAGGAATGGGTTGAACCGCAGGATCTACGCCAGCAAAAGTCTTAGAAAGCTCAGTAATACCGGGCAATCTTTTATGAACAACCTCTGGACCTAAATGATCTAGTCTTAAAAAGATATGATCAGCATTTGGTCCACACCCTCTTCCTTCAAGAATCTCCAGCGCCATAGAACGAGCAACAACGTCTCTGCTAGCTAAATCTTTAGCGTTAGGTGCATACCTCTCCATAAACCTTTCACCATCCTTATTCAACAGGTAACCTCCCTCACCTCTACAGCCTTCAGTTACAAGTGTCCCAGCACCATGAATACCAGTTGGGTGGAACTGCCACATTTCAATATCTTGCACTGGCATACCCGCCCTTAGAGCCATTCCAATTCCATCTCCTGAATTGATTAGAGCATTAGTGGTTGAAGCATATATACGCCCAGCACCTCCTGTAGCAAGAACAGTAGCTTTTGATTTTATATAGTAAATCTCTCCTGTTTCGATTTTGAAAGCTATTACACCCACTACAGCTTTATCTGAATTCAAAACTAAATCCACTGCGAACCATTCGTTTAAAAAGTTTGTCCCGGCTTTTAGATTAGCTTGATATAGGGTATGCAACAAACTATGACCAGTTCTATCAGCAGCTGCGCAGGTTCTTGTAGCTTGACCGCCTTTTCCGTAATCTTTTGACTGACCTCCAAAGGGTCTTTGGTATATTCTTCCTTCTTCAGTTCTAGAAAAAGGCAAGCCCATATGCTCAAGCTCAAATACAGCTTTAGGGCCTTCGCTGCACATGTATTCAATTGCCTCTTGATCGCCTATGTAATCTGACCCTTTAACAGTGTCAAACATATGCCATCTCCAATCATCATCAGGATCATCGCTTTGAATTGCACAGGTAATTCCACCCTGGGCAGAGACAGTGTGTGAACGAGTGGGAAATACTTTTGATATTACGGCTGTATTGAGTCCTGACTCTGCAAGTTGAAGAGAAGCTCTCATACCAGCACCTCCTCCACCGACTATGATTCCATCAAACTCCATCACAGGGAGATCTTTTGCATTAATAATTTCGTTAACTAACATATTTTTACCAGATGATTATTATTGCCCAAGTTAAAACCAGAGCAATTATGGCAGCAACAATACTTCTAAAACCAACAAACATAGCTCGGCCTAAATTTCCGAAGATTCTCGGAGTTAGGTAATCGCTAGCTACTGCCCAAGTACCAAGCCAAGTGTGGACTGCAAAAGCTAGAAAGAACAAAGATGTTAGGATTTTGTTTATTGGATTGTTAAAAAATACTGACCATTGATTAAAAGTTACTTCATCTGTGAGTAAAACAAAACCGCCCAGATAAAGAGTGTAGAAGAGGATTAAAACAGCGCATACTCTGATTATTAAAAATTCTTTAGATCCGTGTCCTAGTCTAGAAAACATAATTAAAAAACAATAGTTAAGAAGTAAATTGCCATTACAAAAGTAGCACCGAAAACTAGCCAAGATAGAATTCTTCCGGATTCAAGGGTTTCTCCAATACCAAAAGCATCACTCAATAGTTTTTTAAATCCTGCTAGTAAATGATAGCTAAATCCAACCAATATTAAATAGGTCATAGTCTTCAGAAGGAATGAGCTTTGAAGTAAATTTGCAAGCACAACAAAACTCTCTTCAGATTTTAGTGAGACACTAAATAACCAGACTACTAATGGGAAGCTAAAAAAAATAGCGAGGCCAGATATTCTATGCAGAATAGAGGAAACTCCTATGATAGGCAGGCTAATTGTTAGTAAATTTAGATTTACTGGTCGGTTGTCTTTTTCAATCACTTATCAATTCAAGAATTTGCTTTTTGGGCGATTAAAAGCTCGCTTATTATAGTTATTTGGAAGGCCAAATACCACCTACTTTTTTTAATTTAGACCTTCTAATTTCTTAATAAGAATGGTAAGTAGCAAGAAAAGTGGAAGAATAAATATAAAGGGCAAGTTCATTGAGTTGCTATAAAGAAAACCACTGAGTAAAGGTCCAAGAGCAAAACCTATACCTGGAGCTACCATCGCTAAGCCGACTGCAGCACCTTGATTGTCCTTGTCTGCATTTAAAGAGGCAGCGGAAGTATAACCAGGAGAAGCTAAACCCATACCTAATCCCATAGCCGCCATGCCGAGATACAAGAAAAAGAAGTTTGGAGAAAAGATAATTAACAAACAGCTTAATATGAAGAGAGGAATGGAGAACTTAATTAAGTTTAAGGGACTGCCTTTATATCTTTGTACGATAGTTAGTTGAGAAATTATTGCCATAAAGGCCATTGTGCCGAGAAGAAGAGCGGTGTTCTTCGCCGTTTCATCTAGATCATAATCAAATCTATCTTGTAAATAAAAAGCAGTAACTGATTGGACTATAGCAAAAGCAGTAAATATAGTAATTCCTATAGATAAAAGAAGTTTAAGATTATTATCAAATACAAGATCTGAACTTTTAATTTCTGTTTCAGAGCCAAACTCATTATTAGGTAAGAATATGTAAACAAAAATAGCTGCTATTGCCATCACAATAGACATAACGATTAGGGGAGTTAAAAGTCCAAATTGAGGTATTTGTATATCAAAGATATTTAATCCGACAAGAGAGCCTACTAAAACGGGACCTAATATCGTTCCTATATTATTAGCCGCACCAAATTTTCCCATTCCGGCAGATCTATCCTCTTCAGACGTTACATCGGCGACATATGCACCCGAAGCAGGCCTAGACGCTGCACCTATGGCCGAATTAACTATCCTTGCAGCTAGAAGAATCATCAATAATGAAAAACCACTAACAGCTCCTATTAAACCTAAGGATGCTGAATAGAGAAAAATGATATTTGAAAATACATAACCTGAGAGCCCTATGAGAAGTACCGCCTTCCTTCCTATTCTGTCACTTAACTTTCCCCAAAAAGGTGTAAAAATTATAAACATGGCTGCAGAAATGGAGACCAGAGTATTAATTTCAATTTCTGTAAATTGAAATTCTCTTCCAATGATGGGCATTGTTTGCCAGTAGACTGACTGTCCCATGCTGACAAATAAAATTACCAACATTAGACTTGAAAGAATTTTAGAATTACTTACTGTCGCTTCCTTGCTGCTAGCTTCCATTAATCAGAATCCACTCTCAATAGAAAAGCATATTCCATTGCTACCTCTTTCAGACTTTGAAATCTGCCACTATTTCCGCTGTGTCCAGCACTCATATTAACTTTCATTAAAATAGGATTTTGACCTATGTTGAAATCACGAAGTTTTGAAACATATTTAGCAGGCTCATAATATTGAACTTGTGAATCCCATAGACCAGCAGTGACCAAGATGCTTGGATATTCATTTTCTTCAATATTGTCGTAAGGAGAATACCTCATCATGTAATCAAATTCTTTTTTGTTCTCCGGATTGCCCCATTCATCATACTCTCCGGTAGTGAGGGGTATGCTTGGATCTGACATAGTAGTAATGACATCTACAAACGGTACATTTGAGATAATGCCTTTGTATAGCTTTGGCTCCATGTTCACAATTGCTCCCATCAAAAGACCTCCAGCACTTCCTCCTCCTGCAAAAACTCGATCATTAGAGCCATATCCCTGAGCAAGCAGGCCTTTCGTAACGTCAATAAAATCATAAAAGGTATTCAACTTTTTAAACATCTTTCCGTCTTCGTACCAAGATCTTCCAAGCTCCTGACCCCCTCTAATGTGAGCAATTGCAAAAATAAATCCCCTGTCCAACAAAGACAGTCTTGAGGAACTAAAGCCAGCGTCGATAGAATTCCCATAAGAACCATAACCGTAGACAAATAAAGGGTTTTCTCCTTTGTTGAATAAAGTTCTTTTATAAACTAATGAAACTGGGACTTTAGTACCGTCTCTTCCTTCGATCAATTTTCTTTCCACTTTATAGTCACTACTGGAAAAGCTTCCTTTTACCTCTGCTTCTTTTAGGAGCCTTTTCCTGCCAGATGAGAGTTTTACTGAAAATAAACTATCAGGAGTTCGCATGCTCGAATAACCAAAGTAGAACCTATCTGTATTGTATTCAGGGTTTGCAGCCAAATAAGCTGTGTAACTAGGATCATTAAAGTTTATAGGTTGTGAGGAATTGGAATTTTTATTTACTATTTTCAATTGCCTAAGTCCGTTCTGTCTTTCCATAACTACTAGGTGATCTGGAAAAGGAATGACGGCCTGCAACAAAACATCGTCCCTATGGGGTATTAATTCTTTCCATCCATTTTTATCCTGAGAATTTTCAAGACTTGTTTCGAGTAGCCTAAAATTGATTGCATTCCAATTAGATTCCACAATGAAACGATCATCAGCTGGATCATGATCGACGGAATAGAGATGATCTTTTTCTCTCTGAAGAAAGATTCTAGGTTGATTTAAGGGTTCATTTGCTTTCAGTAGTCTGACTTCCGAACTGACTGTAGAGGAAATGTTGATTTCTATGTAATCCATAGAACGTGTATTACCTACGGAGGTATAAAACGTAGAATCTTTTTCTTCATAAACTACGTCATCTTTATCTTGCGACGTTCCGATTTCATGCCTCATGACTTTATAAGGAAGTAAGGTTTCTTCATCCTTCAAAACATAAAAAAGAAAATTACCATCAGCAGACCAGCCCATAGATCCTGATGTATTTAAAATGGTGTATTGTGATGTAGTATTGTTTGAAATATCTTTAAATTTAATAGTGTATTGCCTTCTGCCATTTGTATCTTCTGCATAAGCCATGAGATTTTCATTAGGTGAAATACTCCAATTTGCAAGTTGGTAGAAGTCCTCTTCTTTAGCGAGTTCATTAACATCAATCAAGATAATTTCTTCCGAATTTTTATCTTTTCTTCGAATGTATATTGGATGTTCGTTGTCAGGTTCGTATCTACGGAAATATTCATAGCTTTTCAATCGGATTGGAACAGAGTCTTCCTTCTTAGGTATACGGTCTGTTATTTCTTCAAAAAGCTCATCTCTATTATCCTGACCGTCAAGAAACCAGGTCTCTAAATAGTCATTTTCTGAATTAAGATGATTGATGACTTCAGGATTTTCCCTAGAATCGTCACGCATCCAATAGTAGTTATCGACACGCTTTACCCCATGAGCTTCAAAATTTACTGGAACTTTTTTAGGTGTAGGTTTCAAGTTTTTATAAGATTCTTTTAATGTTTGACTGGAGTGTTCAAGAGGAAGATAGAGTAACAGAAAACATAATATATATTTAATCATAGTTCTATTTTTTTCTTCTTTTAATCATTCTTTTTCTCTTTTTTTTCTGCCTTTCATTCAGAAGGTTAGGTTTACTTTTGTAAGGGTTAGATTGCTCTTTATAACTTATCTCAAGAGGTGTTGATCCTAAATTCAATTCTCTTCTAAAGTAATTCTCTAAATATCTAGTATAGCTATCTTGCAACTGTTTTAGGTTGTTCCCATGTATGACAATTCTAGGAGGATTTTTACCTCCTGAATGTGCGTATCTCAACTTAGGTCTAAATCTACCAGACATGGCAGGTTGTTGATTGAAAATAGCTGTCTTTAATATTTTGTTGATTATTGAGGTATCTAAATCTCGTAATGAGTTCTGATATATCTTTTCAGCAATACCTAGGAGCTTCTTTAACCCTTTTTTTTCTAAAGCGGAAATATAGTGTAGCTTGATATAGCTGGCAAATTTCAGTTTGCGATTGATCTTATTCTCTAGACCTTCCCTTTCGGATTTATCAAGAAGATCAATTTTATTTGCAACTACAAGAACAGGTCTTCCTATTGCTAAAGTTAATCCTAGAAGATGAATATCTTGATCAACAATATTTTCAGATCCATCCAGAAGTAAAATAACCAAATCACCTCTTTTGATTGATTCTACAGACTTAGAAACAGAAAATTTCTCTGTTTCTTCTTTGATTGAACGTTTTCTTCGCATTCCTGCCGTATCAATCAGAGTTAATTTCTTATTTTTAAAATTCAGCGGCACATCTATGGAATCTCTTGTAGTGCCTGATTCAGATGATACGACCAATCTATCCTCTCCTATGAGAGCATTTACAAGTGTAGATTTTCCTGCATTGGGTCTACCAATGATCGATATCTTCATTGAGTCACTCTCATAGAGTGAGTCCTCAATAGATTCTGATTCATCAGATTCTGTTAGAAGTTCTCTCAACTCCGAAAAGCCTTTATTGTGTGAAGCAGAGAGGAATATTGTTTTCTTAAAGCCTAAATTGATGAACTCAGTTGAAGATTCTTCAAGCTTGAGATTGTCTGCTTTGTTTATCAACAGAGTGATATTTTTATTATGCTTCCTAAGTGATTGAGCTATCTCTTTATCAGTAGGCAAAAGACCATCAATTGCATCAACTACGAATAGCAAAGAGTCTGCTTCATCAATTGCCAGATCAGTTTGTTCTTTGATTGCATGAGACATATCATCAGACTCTTCATTCAAGCCTCCTGTATCTATTAAAGTAATATGGCTATCTTTAAGATTTCCATATTTTCTGTCTCTAGTTAAACCGGAGTAATCGGCAACAATTGCTGACCTAGAGGCAGTTAATATATTGAAGATGGTTGATTTTCCTACGTTAGGACGACCAACAATTGCTACAACTGACATGACTAACTAAGCTGATTAAAAACTTCACTTAACAGAAAACTTTTGGACTCTGCCAGCTGTGTCAGCCACTAAAAGATAATTACCTTTTGAAATAATCTCAGTAATTGCATTTCTTGAGACCTTCTCTCTTCCTTCAAAATTTCCTGACTGAGCATTCAAAAGATGAACATATCCTTCTAAGTCTCCAACGACTACTAGATTACTTATAGATGCGGGAGAGGTAAGTTTTCTTAGCTTAAGATCATCTTGTTCCCAAATTATTGCTCCCGTAGCTGTACCGAAAGCTTTCACAATATCCTTGCTATCGACCGCGATAACTCTGTTACCGTTCGAAGTAAGATCTTTGACTGTTGAAATCTCCTCTTGCCATGACGGTCGACCATCTCTTAAGTTTATGGCTGTGATACTTCCTTGATATGAAGCAGCAATTAGAGTGTTATCCACTATTATAGGTTTTCCGTCTATATCTATTATTCTCTCTAGTTCAGATTTTCCTTCATTAACAGCAACCGGTAGTTCAAGTCTTATTGCACCTGAGTCAGGATATATCATAGCTACTTTACCGCTTGCAAAGCCTGTAAATACAAAACCTTGATTTACAAAAGGACGAGAAGTTCCTCTTAAAGTTAAGCTGGGTAAAACCGTTTGATGAAACCAGTCTCTTTTTCCTGTCTTCAATTCATAACCAGCAACTCTTCCGTCTATGGTTTGAATAATTAAATGGCTTCCTGAGTTTGCTGGCGGAGAAAGGCTTTCACTTGATGTTGAAGATCGCCAAATTTCTTTACCGTCTGCATGATCCAATGCAACTATACTGCCATCGAGAGTGCCGTAGCTAATAGTTTTAAAATTTACATCCAAGCCGGTTGAAACTATGTCCTGAGTGTTTTTTGACCACTGCAAATTACCTGTATCAAGGTCTACGGCCGAAATATATCCTAAAGAATTAATATAAAAAACAGTACCATCATAGACAGCAGGAATGAGCCGACCATAAGAAATATCATTTCCATTGGACACAGACCATTCTCTATCTAATTCTCTATTATCGGAAATGGCATAAAGCTCAGTTGGACCTTCCTCTTCCTCATCTCCATCCCAAAATTTTAACCAGCCCAGAGAGGAGCAGCTCGACAGACTAAATATCGAAAAGAGTATAAAAACCTTTTGAAATCTATTCAATCTCTTCACCCTCAAGGTCAGAAATTTTCATATTTATTAAGGCCATAGATGATTGGTTAGTGCTATTTTGTAAGGCAAGCATGTAACTGGCCCTGGCTTTATTAAATTGCCCAAGTGCATTTTCTGCATCTGCTTTTTGTTCCAGCATTGTAGAGGTTAATTGATCAGTACTCTCAAAAAGAGAGAGGACCTCATTGAAATCTTGATTATCTAAATAGATTTTAGCCAGTCTTATCTTGGCTGCTGCTTGCAATGGGTTAAATTCCTCCGCATTAGCATTGTTATTAATTACAGTTTTCAATAATTCAATCGCTTTTGAAGAGTCGTTATTTTGGAAATTTCTTTTGGCTTCATTTAGCCTCACGAAATCTGCATAAACACTATCGGAATAAGTATCAATTATCCTTTTTCCGACATCTTGGTCATCCGTCTCAAGATAAGATTGGTATAAAGATGCTGTTTCGAAGTCTTCTTCTTGAGAAGAGGAAGTTATGTAATCACTACCCACTATTGACAAGACAATTGCTACAAAAGCAAAAATTATCAGATACTTAAATCGCTGCCAAAAACTTAAAAGTATTTCTTGTTGTTCCTCTTGAGAGGCCGAGAAAAAATTTGCCATAATTATTTATATTTCTAGTTTGTTTATCAATTCGTCAAAAGTAAGACTTTCCTGATTTGATTTAGTTCTCAAATCTTTAAAAGATATCTTTTTACTGTCCAACTCTTCTTCACCCAAAATCAAAGCTATTTTAGCACCAGATTTATCAGCCTTTTTAAATTGAGAGCTGGCACTCTCGAGACCTAAATTTGTTTTTATACGTAGAGATGGGAATTTGTTTTTAAGCTTTTCTGAGTACATTATAGCTTCTTCAGCTGAGCTTTGAGAAAAGCATATGAAATAAATATCTAAGTTACTTTCTATATTGATCTTGTCTCGATCTTTTAAGAGCAAAATCAATCTCTCCAAACCTATTGAAAAACCGATGGCGGGACAAGATTTACCTCCAAGCTCTTCAACAAGATTATCGTACCTTCCACCTCCCAGGATTGTATCCTGAGAGCCTAATAAATCAGTTTTCCACTCGAATACTGTTTGATTGTAGTAATCTAAACCTCTTACTAATTTTGGGTTAACTTCATACTCAATTCCATGTGTTTCAAGTATTTCAAGAAACTTCATATTAAATTTCTTTGAATCTTCATTTATGAAGTCTTCTATCGAGGGAGCCTTATCAAGCAAATCTTGAACAGTTTTTGATTTCGAATCTAAGATCCTGAGAGGATTTTCTATTAATTTCCTTTGAGTATCTTCATCTAATTCGTCTTTTTGATTTTTTAGAAATTTCACTAAAGCCTCTGAATAAGAAGTTCTTGTCTGTTCATCTCCAAGGTTATTTATTTCAAGTTTTACATTTTCTAAGAGCCCAAGTTCCTTCCAAATTCTTGCAGACATTAAAATTAATTCAGCATCTATTTCAGGCGAATCAATTCCAAAAACTTCTGCGCTGAATTGATGAAATTGCCTTGACCTGCCTTTTTGAGGACGCTCATACCTAAACATAGGTCCGGAATACCAAAGTCTTGGTTTATCTGTCCTTACTAGATCATTATCTATAGCAGCTCTTACACATCCAGCTGTTCCTTCAGGTCTTAAAGAAATGCTTTCACCTCCTTTATCTTGAAATGTATACATTTCCTTTGTAACGATATCTGCAGCCTCGTTTGACCTTGTGTATAGATCAGTTTTTTCTACAATTGGAAATCTTATTTCTTCATAACCATAAGATTCGACAACAGTTCTTAAAACTCTCTCGACATAAGACCACTCTCTAGATTGTTGCGGGTCGATATCGTTCATGCCCCTTAAAGTTTGTATTTTAGACATTAGTTTTTGGCTATTAAATTTTCTTGGTCTTTAGCTTTTTCTTTTACCTTTTTTCTAATCATTTTCTCAAGATGATCTGCTAACTCTTCGCTCTCAATCTTATGATCAGGTTTCCCATCTACATATATGAGATTTTTTGGAGATCCACCAGTAACTCCTATATGGGTATGTTTAGATTCTCCAGGTCCATTAACGTAGCAACCAATTACTGCGACATCTATGTTTTCTTTAATGTCCTCCAGCCTTGATTCTAACTGGTTCATAGTTCCAATAACATCAAAGTTCATGCGCGAACAGCTAGGACATGCAATAAAATTAATACCTCTGGAGCGAATCTTAAGGCTCCTAAGTATGTCCCAGCCAACTTTGACCTCATCGACTGGATCTGAAGCTAGCGAGATTCTTAATGTATCTCCGATACCATCCATTAACAACGACCCAAGCCCCATAGCCGACTTTACAGTTCCAGATCTAAATCCACCTGCTTCAGTGATTCCAAGATGCAGAGGCTGATCTATAAGTTCTGAAATCTTTTTATAGCTTTCTACGGTTAACTGCACATCAGAGGCTTTAATGCTTAATTTAAAATCTTCAAAGTTGAGTCTTTTAAGTATATTTATATGGTTTAAAGCAGACTCAACAAGCGCATCTGCATTAGGCTCTCCATATTTAATTTGCAATTTTCTTTCTAAAGACCCTGCATTTATTCCAACTCTAATTGGAGTACTTGTGTCTTTGGCTGCAGAGATGACTTCTCGTATTTTTTCTTCTTTTCCTATATTGCCCGGATTTATTCTTATGCAGTCCGCACCCCCTTTAATTGCCTCCAAGGCCATCGTGTAATCGAAGTGAATATCAGCGACTAGAGGAACCGGCGATCTTGCTTTTATTAGCTTAAAAGAATCAGCTGCTTCTTGATCAGGAACTGAAACCCTTACGATATCTGCACCTGCTTCTGAGAGTTGTTTGATTTGATTAATGGTTGATTCAGAATCAGAAGTTAGAGTATTAGTCATGCTTTGAACAGAAATAGGAGAATCTCCCCCAACTGGCACATCACCAATGAGTATTTTTCTTGTCTTTTTTCTAATTATTTGGTGTTCTGAATTCACTACAATCCCCGTCAGGTAAGACGATACAACTCACATTATTTTTATTGGCATAGTCTCCAAGACTTATCATTTTATCATTAAATGAAATTTCAATATTTTTAAAATTTCCTGCAATAATTTTTAGCCTTTTTTCATTAAAAATATGCTCTTCTCCTGACTTAGACAATTCGTACAGAAGTCTTTCATCTTCTGTGAAAACTTCTAACCAACAATCATCATAAACTTTTATGGAAGTAATATTCTGTTCTGGAGCTAAAGAAAAATCTTTTTCAACTATCACTGAAGAAGCTGTTTCAGATAATTGCACTTCTGCCTCTTTCGCAACAACTACTTTTTCTATGTCTGGATTGATAATTTGGTTATGAGAATAATTTTGCTCAGTTAGTTGTTCATAGCTTTCTTCATGAACTAAATCTTGATCAATTACTACAGCCTTTTTGTTTGATTTTTTTCCATCTTCATAAATAAAAATAAAATAAATAAAAGTTGAAATGAGAATGAAGAAAAGTCCTGCAAGATACTTATTTGCATTGGTAAATGGTTCTTTGTTTATTGGATCTAGAGAGCCAATTTGAGACTTAATGACAGTTTTTCTCTCAGACAAGTAATTTTCTATGATTTCATCGGGATTTAAATCCAATTTCTTGGCATAGGCTCTTAGAAAGCCTTTGACATAGGCTTCTCCACCAGGAATTAGGTCAAATTTATTTTCTTCAAGAGCAGTTAAATAAGACTCATCTATATTTAACTCAGATGAAAGCTTTTTGTAGCGTAGTCTTTTTTTCTTTCTAGCTGTAGATAAGGTCTTTCCTACAGAAGTTTCATTAAGATCAGACACGACTATATTTCATTTAGCCGAAGAAATAGTTTATTTCTCTTTCCGCAGATTCAGGAGAATCAGAACCATGTACTGCATTTGCATCAATTGAGTCAGCAAAATCAGCTCTTAAGGTGCCAGGTGCAGCCTCTTGAGGGTTGGTACTTCCCATGACTTCTCTGTACTTGAGGATTGCATTTTCTCCTTCAAGAATTTGGACTTGAATTGGTCCAGAAGTCATAAACTTAACTAAATCTTCAAAAAATGGCTTGCCTTTATGTTCTGCATAGAAGCCTTCAGCTTTTTGTTGATCTAAATGAAGGCTTTGTTTATCAATGATTGATAGTCCAGAATCTTCTAGTCTTTTACAAATTTCATCTACAAGCCCTTTAGCAACCGCATCTGGTTTAATTATTGAAAGAGTCTGTTCTAAAGCCATATTATTCCCCTTAAATTAAAAAAATCGCATTATACTTATAGATTGGATAATAGCTATTCTAGCTCTTCAATCCAAAGCATCTGTATAGCCTCCAAAATCTTTTCATTAGACTTTTCGTGACTGTCCTCAAAACCCTCAAGATCCGTTACTAGTTTTTTTAAATCCGTGAAAAGTATATAGGTTGGATCTATATCAGGATGTTTCTCTGCCAATTCTATAGCTATGTCATTTACATCTATCCAAAGCATCAATGATTCTCCGAAACCATGTTTATAGTATATTTTGGAAGTTCAACTTCCAAATCTAAATCAGTTATTTCAACTTGGCAGCTCAATCTAGATTCAGCTTCAAGACCCCAAGCTTTATCTAACATATCTTCCTCTTCATCAGAGGCTTCTGATAAGCTTTCGAAACCGTTTCTAACAATTACATGGCAAGTTGTGCAAGCGCATGAAAGTTCGCACGCATGTTCGATCTTGATTTGGTTATCTAAGAGAGCTTCAGCCAAAGTCTGGCCTGGTTTAGCTTCAATTTCTGCTCCATCAGGGCATAACTCTTCATGAGGGAAGACTTTTATTTTTGTCATTGGAGACCTTAGATATCAACTTCAAAGCTTTCACCGCATCCGCATATGGCTTTGACATTAGGATTTAAAAATTTAATTCCTTCATTTACACCTTCTACTAAGAAATCAACTTTAGTTCCCTTTAAAAATTTAAAGGAGTTTTCGTCAATGAATACAGAAACTTCATCGAAAGTAAAAACCAAGTCCTTTTCTTCTTTTTTATCTACGTAATCAATTTGATATGTGTAACCAGAACAACCTGATGACTCAGATACTGAAAGTCTTATTCCTTCAGAATCTTTTCCCATAAGACTTGCAGAAAAATGATTGATAGCCGCCTTAGATAGGCTAAATTCACTTGGAGTGTAAGAGTTTACAGAAGTAGATGACATATTTAGATTTTAGACTCGTAATCCTCTATTGCTTTATGAATACTATCTTCTGCTAATACTGAGCAATGAATCTTAATTGGAGGTAAATCAAGAGCATTAGCAATATCTTTGTTTTTAATTTCCCTTGCTTCTTCAAGAGTTTTCCCAATCAACATATCGACTAATTCGCTAGAAGATGCAATAGCAGAACCACAACCATATGTTTTAAACTTTACATCGCTAATGATGTGACTATTATTTTTTGGTTCACATTTAATCTGAAGCCTCATAACATCGCCACATGCTGGAGCTCCAACCATGCCTGTTCCGATATCAGAATCAGACGGGTTCCATCTTCCAACGCTATTCTTTTCTGGTTCGTTGAGTGTATTTTCAAACTTCTCAACTACTTTTTTGCTGTATGCCATATTTATCCTCTAAAATTATTTTATGTCTTAACCTTCAGCCCACTCTATCGAATCCATATCAACTCCATCCTTATACATATCCCACAAAGGCGAAAGAGTTCGGAGTTTTTCTACGGAGTCTCTAACTAGATTTATTGTATATTCTACTTCTTCTTCAGTTGTAAACCTACCAATAGCAAATCTTATTGAACTATGAGCGAGCTCATCTTTGAGACCAAGTGCTCTTAAAACGTAAGAAGGTTCCAAGCTTGCAGAAGTACATGCAGAACCAGAAGAAACAGCTATATCTTTAAGTGCCATTATCAAGGACTCACCTTCAACATAGTTAAAACTTACGTTTAAGAAACCCGCTGCTCGATATAACTCATCTCCATTCAAGTAGACTTCCTCCATATCTTTTATCGCGTCCCAAAATTTATTCCTAAGCCTTTCTATCCTTTCGTTATCTTCTTCCATGTCTAACTTTGCAATTCTGAAAGCTTCACCCATTCCTACTATTTGGTGCGTAGCTAAAGTACCCGATCTCATACCTCTTTCATGGCCCCCACCATGAATTTGGGCCTCAAGTCTTACCCTAGGCTTTCTTCTTGCATACATAGCACCTATACCTTTTGGTCCGTATGTTTTGTGTGCTGAGAAGGACATTAGATCGACCTCCAGGTTGGACAAATCAATTGGTAACTTTCCAGTGCTTTGGGCAGCATCGACATGAAATATTACTCCAGCTTCTCTAGTGATTTTTCCAATGGCCTCAATGTCATTTACCACACCAATTTCGTTGTTTATATGCATGAGAGTGACTAAAATTGTTTTGTCAGTTATGTTTTCTTTAACAAGTTCTGGGGAAATAATTCCGTTTGAATCGGGATCTAAGTACGTTACTTCAAACCCTTCTCTCTCAAGCTGTCTGCAGCTATCAAGAACAGCTTTATGTTCTATTTTTGAAGTTATTATGTGATTACCTTTAGTTTTATAAAAAGTTGCAGCGCCTTTTATAGCTAAATTATCTGACTCAGTTGCTCCTGAGGTCCAAACTATTTCTCTTGGATCACAATTAACTAAATCAGCAACATGTTGTCTTGCTTCTTCCGTAGCTTCTTCAGCTTTCCACCCAAAGGCGTGAGATCGAGAAGCAGGATTACCGAAGTTTCCGTCAAGAGAGAGGCAATCTTGCATTTTCTTTACTACTCTGGGATCGGCAGGAGTAGTTGAGGCATAATCTAAATATATTGGTAATTTCATATTTTATCCTGTTGCTATAAGAACTTTGTCTTTTAATTGAACACTACCTCTCCTATTTGAAATGACATCATCTAAAGATCTTGTCATTAAAAATTCATTTACATTATCGTTAAAATCCATCCAGAAATTGTGAGCGATGCATTTAGAGCCGCCATTACAAATGCCTTCTCCTGAGCATTGTGTAGCATCCATATTTTTTTCTACCGCATTAATAATTTCTCCAATCATTATCTGGTCTCTCGGTCTAGAAAGCTTAAAACCTCCTTTGGGACCTCTTGCAGCAGAGAGTATTTCCGCTTTGCGAAGAAAACTAAATATTTGCTCTAAATAAGGTGCAGGTATAGATTGACGTTCAGCTACTTCGGCAATTTTTGAATAACGGATATCAGCTTGCTCCTGAACGGCTAAGTCCAGAACAGCAGTAACAGCGTATTTTCCTTTCGTGGTTAGATTCACGGCGGTAATTGTATATTCCTGACGGATTTAGTCAAGAATATATTGCATAGAACTAATAATTTAAGGTACATGTACCCTATTTTATGAGCTATAAAATATTTATATTCTAAATAATTAAAAATTACTGGTATTAATGGAAATAATATGTACCATATTTAAAACTAATTTGGGAACAATTATTAATCTATGAGTAACATGGACACTAGGTACCTTTTCAAAAGGTACAACACATGGTGGGTAAAAGTTGCTGTACCTAAAACTCTGCGCGATGAACTAGGCTACGATCTAAGACAGTCTCTCAAGACACATGAATTAGACAAGGCTCAAGAGTTAAGATGGCAAGTAGTAGACCAGCTTAAAGCAAAAATAAATCAAGCAAAAGGAATTGCAACAGAAGGTACATTAGAAGTTGACTCGACTGTTGTTAACTATGTACCTGCAACAGATACTACAAATCCTCAGTACTATCACAAGGTAGTTGATTGTCAGCATGCGTGCCCTGCTCACACTCCTGTACCTGAATATATAAGACAGATATCTCAAGGTAATTATAACGAAGCATATATGCTTAATTGGGAATCAAATGTATTTCCAGGAATCTTAGGACGTACATGTGATAGGCCTTGCGAACCTGCTTGCAGAAGAACAAGAACTCATGAAAAAGCTGTCGCTATATGCAGACTGAAAAGAGTTACATATGACCACAAGGATGATATTGCACCTTTGATTCCCCTACCAGAAGAAAGCAATGGCAAAAAAGTTGGTTTGATTGGAGGTGGCCCTGCTTCGCTTACAGTGGCAAGAGATTTAGCCCTGATGGGATATGAATGTACGCTTTTTGAAAGAGACCCGCAAGCTGGTGGACTGATGAGAACAAACATACCTTCTTTTAGATTACCTGAACAAGTTTTAGACGAAGAAGTTAATCAAGTCTTAAATTTGGGAATAAAGACTGAATTTAATTCTGAGATAACAAGCATGAAAAAACTGCTTGAAAAGGATTTTGATGCAATTTTTGTCGGAACAGGTGCGCCTAAGGGAAGAGACATAAATATCGAAGGAAGAGAAGAAGCTAATGATAATGTTCACATTGGTATAGATTGGCTCACAAGCATAGCTTTTGAACACACAAAATCGGTAGGCAAGAAAGTAATAGTTCTTGGGGGTGGTAATACCGCCATGGATTGCTGTAGAACTGCAATTCGACTTGGAGCTGAAGAAGTAAAAGTGACCGTTAGAAGTCCCTTTGATCAAATGAAAGCTTCAGAATGGGAAATAGAAGATGCGATGGGAGAAGGAATACCGATCCATGACAATCATGTACCCAAACGCTTCATAGTGAAAGACGGCAAACTTGTGGGAATGGAATTTGAAAAGGTAGAAGCTGTTTTTGACGAAAATGGTAAAAGAAAATTGGTACCTACTGACGAAGATCCTGTAATTTTTGAATGTGATGATGTTTTAGTTGCTATTGGGCAAGACAACGCTTTTGAATGGATAGAGCGTGACATAGGAATCGAATTTGGTGAGTGGGATATGCCTATAGTCGATAAGGTGACTTTCCAATCCTCAAACGAGAAAGTATTTTTTGGTGGCGATGCTGCCTGGGGTCCTGAAAATATAATTTGGGCTGCAGCGCATGGACACCAAGCAGCTATTTCAATAGATAAATTTTGTAAGGATTTAGACTTATACCAAAGACCTGAACCTACAACAACGCTAATAAGCCAAAAGATGGGTGTGCATGAATGGTCTTATGACAATGATATATCGCAAGCTAAAAGATACTTAGTACCACACGCAGATAAGAGAGATGCTCTAAAGGATCTAAAAATGGAGGTAGAGCTTGGTTTTGATGAAATAACAGCATTAGAAGAAGCTCAACGTTGCTTGAATTGTGATGTGCAAACTGTTTTTTCTGAAGATTTATGTATCGAATGTGATGCTTGTGTAGATATTTGTCCGACTGACTGCATAAGCTTTGTTCATAATGATTCAGAAGAAAATTTAAGAAACAAATTAAGAATACCTGCCATTAACTTAAATCAACAAATTCTTGTTTCTGAGCAACTAGAGCAAACAGCCAGAGTAATGGTAAAAGACGAAGATGTGTGCCTTCATTGTGGATTGTGTGCTGAGAGATGTCCTACTGGTGCATGGGATATGCAAAATTTCTTATATCAAGAAGCTAAGGTTTATTCATGAATAAAATTGAATCAGTTAATGATTTCGTAATTAAGTTTGCCAACGTGAATGGTTCTGGATCTGCAAGTGCAAATCAAATGTTTGCAAAAGGTGTATTTAGATCAGGCATTCCCGTTAGCCCTAAAAATATTTTTCCATCGAATATACAGGGCCTTCCAACATGGTTCGAGGTCAGGGTAAATGAAAAAGGATACTTAGGCAGAAGAGAAGGTATAGATATCTTCGTAGCCATGAATCCTCAGTCTTATCAAAAGGATGTTGCAGAACTAAAACAAGATGGCTACCTAATCTATGACTCTTCGTGGAAAAGAGATTTTGGTAGAGATGACATTAATATTTTGGAGATACCTCTTACTAAACTCTGTGTTCAAGAATTTACTAATCCAAAGCAAAGGCTTCTCTTTAAAAATCTTGGCTATGTAGGGCTTCTAGCTTCTATATTGGAGATGGATAAAGAAATTTACATTTCACTTATAGAAGAACAATTCAGAGGTAAAGAAAAATTAATTGAGCCTAATGTTAAGGCATTAAATATAGGCTATAACTATGCTGAAGAAAATTTTAAAGATTATTGCGATATAAAAGTTAGTAAATCAGACAAAACAGATGGTTTGATTTTAACAAGTGGAAATGATGCGGCAGGTCTGGGGTGTGTTTATGGAGGAGCAACAGTTTGTGCCTGGTATCCAATAACACCTTCTACCTCTCTTGCAGAGTCTTACAATAAATATAGCGAGAAGCTAAGAGTTGAGATAGGCACAGAAAAAAATAAGTTTGCTTTTATACAAGCAGAAGATGAATTGGCTGCTATGGGAATGACAATAGGAGCTAACTGGAATGGAGCTAGAGCCTTTACTGCAACTAGCGGACCAGGAGTGTCCTTAATGAGTGAATTTATTGGATTAGCCTATTTTGCTGAAGTTCCTACAGTTTTGTTTAATGTGCAAAGAGGTGGACCTTCAACAGGGATGCCAACAAGAACTCAACAATCAGATATCCTTTGTTCAGCATATGCATCGCATGGGGATACTAAGCATGTACTGCTGATACCATCTGATCCAAAAGAATGTTTCGATTTTGCCGTTGAAGCTTTTGATCTTGCAGATAGACTGCAGACTCCTGTAATAGTTTTACTGGACTTGGATTTAGGAATGAATGACTGGTCAACAAAAGAATTTGAATGGGATGATTCGAGTGATTATGACCGAGGCAAAGTACTTTCAAAAGAAGATTTAGATGGAATTGAAAAATTTGGAAGATATCTTGATGTTGATGGGGACGGAATACCTTACAGAACTTACCCCGGAACTCATCCCGAGAAAGGTGCTTACTTCACTCGAGGAACTTCACATGATGAATATGCAGGATATACCGAAGATGGAGTGAAAAATGCTGAAATGCTATCAAGGCTTGTAAAGAAATTCCAAACTGCTTCCTCGCTTGTTCCGGCTCCTGTATTTAATCAAGATAAAAATAACAGTTCGATGGGTATTATCTATTTCGGAAGTACTGATTGTTCTATGCAAGAGGCTTTAGATATGCTCGAAGAACAGAACATGAAAATAGATGCTATGAGAATAAGGGCATTTCCTTTCAATCTAGAGGTTTGGGAATTTATTGAAGACCACGACTTATTATTCATAGTTGAGCAAAATAGAGATGGGCAGATGAGAACTTTGATAATGGCCGAAGGTGGAATAATCCCAGATAAACTTGTTTCTATTTTATGCTTTGACGGTCAACCAATCACTGCAGAACATATAACAAATAAAATAAATGCGCACTTGTCAGGGAAACCTGTACTGGCTGCTTCTTAAAAAAATGACATATATTGTAAAACCAAAAAATCATCACCCCCTCTTAGAAAAAAATGAACTTGGCCTTACTAGGCGGGATTATGAAGGAGCGGTATCAACTCTTTGCGCGGGATGCGGGCACGACTCAATTAGCTCTGCAATAGTAGAGGCATGTTTTCAACTCAGTATTGAATCCTATAAAGTAGCCAAACTTTCAGGAATAGGATGTTCCTCTAAAGCACCCGCCTATTTCTTAAATCAATCCCATGGCTTTAATTCAGTCCACGGGAGAATGCCCTCTATTGCAACAGGCGCAGCTATGGCAAATCATGAACTCCTCTATCTGGGTATTTCAGGAGATGGAGACAGTGCATCTATTGGTATAGGTCAATTTGTTCATTGTGCAAGAAGGCAACTAAATATGACTTATATTGTGGAGAATAACGGTACTTATGGACTTACAAAAGGTCAATTTTCCGCTACCAATGACCTAGAATCCAAGAATAAATATGGTGATGATAATCTTTTTCCTTCTATTGACCTTCCTTCAATGGCTATACAGTTAGGAGCAAGTTTTGTAGCAAGAAGCTTTTCTGGTGACAAGGAACAACTTGTCCCTCTACTAAAAGCAGCTTTGTCTCATAAAGGTTTTTCATTTTTAGATATCATCTCGCCTTGTGTTACTTTCAATAATCACAATACCTCCACAAAGAGTTATGATTATATTAGAGAACATAACGACGCTCTTTCTAGACCTGACTTTGTTCCTTCGGGAAAAGAAATATTAACAGAATATCCTAGAGGCTCATCAATAGAAGTACCCCTTCATGATGGCTCTTTACTGTCTTTAGAAAAGCTCTCCGAAAGTTATGATCCAACAGACAAAATAAAAGCTATTCAGAATATACAAGAGTCACAAAGAGATGGAAAAGTTCTTACAGGCTTACTTTATGCCGATCCTGAAGCAAAAGACCTTAGGGAGATTCTTAATGTATCTGATAAACCGCTCAATAAGATGGGTCAGAAAGAATTATGTCCCGGCTCAGAAAGGTTACAAGATATAAATTCTGGACTTAAATAACGCCTAACCTTTTAGCCATTATCTGATAAGACTCGACGACGTCTCCTAAATTCTGTCTGAATCTGTCTTTATCAAGTTTTTCTCGTGTTTCAGCATCCCAAACTCGACATCCGTCAGGTGTAAATTCGTCTCCAAGTAAAAGATTACCCTTAAAATCGCCAAACTCAAGCTTATAGTCAACAAGAATCATACCTGCCTCTGAAAACAACTTCTTTAGGGCGGTATTTACTTCAAAAGTCTTAACTTGCATCTGCTCTACTTGATCTTCAGTAGCCCAACCAAATGATTTAATATGATATTCGTTAATCATTGGGTCCCCGAGGTCATCATCCTTATAAAAGAATTCGAATGTGGGCGGATTTAAATCCATACCCTCTTCTAATCCCAACCTTTTGCAAATACTCCCAGCTGCAACGTTTCTTACCACACATTCAACAGGAGCCATTTCTAGTCTTTTCACTAGGCTGTCTGTTTCACTCAAAAGCTCTTCAAAGTGAGTAGAGATGCCCTCTCCTTCAAGATATTTCATAATAAATGCATTAAATTTATTGTTGATAGTCCCTTTTCCTTCAAGGCTTTCGATTTTCTTACCATCGAATGCAGAAGTGTCATCCCTGTAATGCATTATCAAAAAATCTGATTCATTAGATTCATAAAGTGACTTGGCTTTTCCGGTAGTGATTAATTCACCTTTTTCAATATTTGTCATAACTATTAAGATAAAGATTGGTTAATTTCTGAAAGAAGCTCCCTCTCAAAGGCTTTTGCTTCTTCCTCCTCTGCGCTAATTGTAACTCTGCAAGTTTTTTCATCAATTTCTTTAATGAGTATTCTAAAGTCTCCATCAAAAGAAGCTCCGCTGAAAATTCTTCTGAGAAAACCCTTTTCTTCTTCTCTAGAGAAGTTTACGTAAAAAACTCCCTCTTCTCTATCTAGATCGTTAACATCTATTAAGGCTTCTTTAAGTGCTCTATCTACTGCGGCCCATGCTCTAGCGTACTCAAGATTCAATTCTATGAAACTATTTTGTTCATCATCCTGTTTAAGAGCAGCTTTTTGCCCATAATTTAGGTTTAAAGCAACTAATGAAGTACCCCCACTAGGAGGAGTTGTTGCGAAGTAGTCTAATACTTTTCGCATTGTTTCCTCTTCTAAATTTTCAGGTCCGTCCACTCTTAACCAAACACCATCTATTTCAGTTATATGAGAAATAAAAATTTCAGAGCTCGCCTGTCTGATCCCATGTTCGACTTTCATCACTAATTTTGTAATCGATTGATTATCACCTAAATTTTCACTCTCAATTATTCCCGTTGTGGGATCTGATTTAGCAACTCCATAGCCACTGGTAACCCAAAAGTCATTCATCATTGGCCAAGCACTGCTAGGTAAAGTTTCAACATAGACCCATCTTATTTCTCCAAGCTTATGCATACGTACTTCGTTAGAAGTACCTGATGAAAAAACTTGTTGAGGCATAGGTATAAGGTATTCATCACCAACTTTTTCAGGATTTATTGTGTTTATTGGATAATAGTCAATTATTGGTCGAGTAGTTATATCTTTAGGTAAATCTAAAGATTTTTCTTGTTTTTCTTTTAGGTAGTCATTCTTGTGATCAGTTAAGAAATAACTACAAGAACTTAGGAAAAAAGAAAGAAATAGAAAAGAAAATAGATTTTTCATAATATTTAATTCAGTAAATTTAATTCTTTAAGTATGCCTTCTGCTTGATGATGAAATTTAGAGTCAAGAGGAGTTAACGGCAGCCTAATACCATCCGTTATTCTACCAATTCTATTCAACATCCATTTTATTGGAATTGGGTTAGACTCAATAAATAATATTTCATTTAATCGAACTAATTGCTTATCGAGCTGAATTGCAGAGTCTGTCTCGCCATTCAAGGCAAGACTGCAAATATCGGAAATAGTTTTTGGAACAATATTTGCGGTCACTGAGATAGTCCCCACTCCTCCATTTAAAATAAATTCAGTTGATGTAGGATCATCTCCTGAATATAAGGAGAAGCTTTCTTGTTGATCCGTATTGAGAGATTGCATCATCGCTTTTAAGCGTTCAATACTTCCGGTGGCATCCTTCAAGCCTACTATATTTTGATGGTCGACTAATCTCATAACTGTATCATTTGAAAGATCGCAGCCTGTCCTAGAGGGAACATTATAAAGAATCTGAGGTAAATCTACTTCATTAGCTATCAACATATAATGTTGGTATAACCCCTCCTGCGTAGGCTTATTATAGTATGGCGTGACAAGGAGTGCGGCGTCGGCGCCAGCGGATTTAGCAGAGTTAGTAAGGTATATAGCTTCTTTTGAAGAATTGGCTCCAGTGCCCGCTATGATCTTTATTCTGCCTTCAGCTATATCTACCGATCTTTCAATAAGTTGGACATGTTCTGCTACATCTAATGTGGCTGACTCTCCGGTTGTTCCAACTATGACCAAACCAGAGGTATTAGAGCTTATGTGCCATTCGATAAGGTCTTTTAGGCCACCCCAATTAATTTCTCCATCGGACTCCATAGGAGTTACTAGAGCGGCTATAGAGCCTTTTAGATTAAACATTAATAGTTTTTTTATCTCAATGTTAGAATCTCTCTATTATAGAATGTTTCTAATGGAGGAGATATGCCAATACCTAAAATAAATAACAAAGCGCCGATATTCAAAGGAGAATGCACGGGTGATAAAACAATTAGTCTTTCTGATCTAAAAGGTAAAAATGTAGTTTTATATTTCTATCCAAAGGATAGTACGCCAGGATGCACAACAGAAGGACAAGACTTCAGGGATTTAAAAGCTCAATTCACTAAATCTAATACGATAATCTTTGGATTATCTAGAGAGTCCATAAAATCTCATGAAAATTTTAAAAAGAAAGAAAAATTCAATTTTGATCTAATTTCTGATCCTGATGAGAAAATCTGCAAACAATACGATGTTATAAAAGAAAAAAGTATGTACGGAAAAAAATACATGGGAATAGAAAGAAGCACTTTCCTTATAGACTCTAGTGGAAAACTAGTTCAGGAATGGAGAAAGGTTAAGGTTACAGGTCATGCGAAAGAGGTGCTTGAAGCGGCAAAAAAATTAAATTCCTAAGAAATTGGCTCTGGCCAAGAATTTATAATTGCTTTTATAAAAGTAGCTAACGGGATTGCAAAAAATAGTCCCCAAAAGCCCCATATTCCGCCGAAAAATAACACAGCTATTATGATAACAACAGGATGTAAGTTGTTTCTAGTGGAAAACAGTATCGGTACTAAAACATTGCCATCCAATACTTGAATTAGAAGATAAAAACCTAAAAGCCAATAAAAATTCTCCGTAAGGCCCCATTCATATAGTCCAATCAAAACTACAGGGATGGTCACCAATATTGCACCAAATATTGGAATGATTACGGAAAGTCCGACCAATATTGCAATCAAAACGGCATAAGGTAAACCCAAAGAAGCGAACAAAATATAGGATGCAGTGGCCACTAAGAGCATTTCTATAAATTTTCCTGTCACATAGTTGAACAACTGATCATTCATTTCAGTAAATACTGATTGCATAAATCCATTCTCTTTTGGAAGTATGATCGAAGCAAATGGAAGCAATATACTTTTATCCTTCAAGAAAAAGAAGACCATTAAAGGAATCATAATTGCATAAAGTATAGCGTTGAACATTAGCGAAACAGTTCCTGCAAGTTGTCCAAGTGCAGAGCTCAACAAAACACTAATTTGGTTACTTAAATTAGCAAAAATCTGATCGATATCCTCTTCGGAAAAGTAATTATTCATTTCAATTAAAGTTTGCTGGAATGAACTGACAATTGTAGGTAGATTTTGCAATAGATTATTGATTTCCGTTCCAATAGAAGGGAGAGCCATAAATAGACTTAAGTAAAATCCAAAAAATACAATTAAAGTAATTGATAAAGATAGTTTCTGAGATATATTAAATCTAAGTAAAGTTGTCATAAATCCATTCAAGAGAAAGGCAATTACTATGCTGATGATCACTGGAAGTAAAACATTTCCAAAAAAAATGATAAAAAAGAAGGAGAAAATTAATAAGATTGCAAAATAAACAGATTCTTCATTTGAGAAAAACCTTTGCATGAATTTATTGAATAAACTTCTCATAATTAATTAGGAACTAAGTATTTTCTAGATAATCTAATGTATTCAATTAATATAGTAACGACTTTCTATGAAAAGAAATAGCTCGAAAGGCATTATATATAAATTTAAAATCAGTTTACTGATCCTAGCCTTCAATGCACCCCTTCTTTCAGAGGAAGAACTTCCAGTTATTGGAGATGCCTCTTCTTCAGTCATATCTATTGCATCAGAGTATAATTTGGGAAGGCTATATATGGCGCAATTGAGAAGAGCTTTACCAGAGTATATAGATCCTATCACTCAAGACTATTCTGAACATTTAGTTTACAGGCTATCTGAATTTAGTGAATTGACAGATAGAAGGTTAGAAATAGCACTCATTGATGAAAAATCAGTTAATGCTTTTGCTGCACCTGGTGGCATTGTAGGAATAAATGCAGGCTTAATATTTCATGCGGAGACGGAAGGACAACTTGCATCTGTTTTGTCGCATGAATTGGCTCATCTAAGCCAAAGACATTTTGCAAGAAGAATGCAAAGACAAAAAGATAGAAGCTTAGCAAATTCTCTTATGATTTTAGGTAGTATTGCTCTTGCTGGAGCGACCAGCAACCCCAATGCTCTTCTCGTGGGGCAACAGGCTATCACACAACAGAATCTATCATTTAGTCGAGGGGACGAGCAAGAAGCAGATAGAATTGGTTTTAAAAACATGGTTGCCGCTGGATTCGATCCAAAGAGTACTTCATATATGTTTGAAAAATTGCAATCACTCAGCCGGCTTTCTGGATCAAATGAACTTGAATTTTTAAGGTCGCATCCTTTAACAAAAAATAGAATAGCCGATGCCCAATCTCGAGCTCAAGGGTTTGAAAAGGGTAACTATAGAAATTCTCTTGACTACGAGTTAGTAAGAAATAGAACTATAGTTCATTTTTCCGAAGTACCTAGACAAGCGGTGACTATATATAAAAAAGAAGCTAGAGAGGCGAAAACTACAAGAGATTCAATAAAAGCCAAATATGGTCTTGCTCTTGCTTATTCAAAAGACAAAAAACACGTTTTAGCTTTAGAAAATATTAGGAATGCATTAGCTTTGGATGCAGAAAATCTACTCTTGCAGATAGGTCTTTTAGAATTGCACATTGCTGCAGAAAACTTTTTTGAAGCTGAAGCACTAGCAGCATCCCTTCTTGATACAAATCCAAATAATTATCCAATAACTATGCTCTATAACAAAGTTCTCATGAATAAAGGGGACTACAAGACAGGTGAGGAAATATTGAGGAAATTAACATTAATTAGACCTCAAGATCCTCAAATCTGGTATTGGTTAGCTGAAGTGCAAGGTTTGGACAAGAATGTTATTGGTCTGCATCTTTCAAGAGCAGAATATTTCTTTTTAACTGGGGCTTATGAAACCTCTATAAAGCATTTGAGAATGGCATTGGAGTTAACAGGGAATAATTTCCAACTTACAGAGACTATCTATAATAAGATTGAAAGATCTCATAAATCAATAGAAGCATTGAAATCAGTTTCTTAGCCAGGAGGCCAAGAAAACTCTCTTTCTGCTATGAGGTGTATATGTAGATGAAACACAGTTTGTTGAGCTCCAGCCCCATTATTAACAACAAGCCTAAATGCGTCATCTATTTCTAGTTGTTTTGCTACTTTTCCAGCAACCAAGAATAAATGTCCGAGTAGTTCTTGATCTTCATCATTAGCATCAGAAATTTTCTCTATTTGCTTTTTAGGTATGATTAGTAAGTGAGTCGGAGCCACTGGATTAATATCTCTAAAGACCAAAGATTGCTCATCTTCATAAATTATGTCTGCAGGCAATTCTCTATCTATTATTTTCTGAAATATTGTATCTGACATTAATTAAAGCTCCTTTGCAGCATCGTAAGAAATAACCTTCCCTTCATCGGAATTATTACTTTCTTTAAGAATTACGTCATAACCCTGAACATTAGAAATTTCTTTAATACCATCAATATGCATAGATTTTTCTTTAAATTGCTCAAGATCAAGAGTTTTTCTTTTAGCTTCCTTCGCATTTGAGGCTGCAATAAAGTAATTAAGATGAGTCTCGTAAATTCCATCTCCTATGGCTGGGTCATAAAATCCAACATGTACCATGAATAATTTCATATCTTTATCTCAACTCAGATTGATCCCAAAAAAGCCTAATATATACAAATATAGCCAATACACAAAGGCCGTAAATATTATTGAAGCAATTAAGGTTAAATAAAAAGAAAAATTCCAACCTATAAGAAAATAAATAGATACAAAGAAAATTAGAGAGGGAGGCACCATCAAGAATATATTTCTGGATAACTCTCTAATTGAATTTACATCTTGGGTATCGAAATAAAACCATACGAAGGCCAACAAGGAAGTTAAAGGAACAGATGCAACTATACCTGCAATAACTGTTGACCTTTTAGCAATTTCAGAAATAAGGACGACTATAAAAGCCGTGATAATAATTTTTACAAAGACATACATAAAGTTATTTATCAATTAAACAACAATGGTTAATATAAAAGAAGACATATGAAACCTAAAGAACCGTCTCTAAATATTTCATCGACTCAACTTCAAGAAGCGGTTGAAGATCTTGACCCAAAGAAAAACTTAAAAAATATTGCTGCGGCAGCTGCAGAAATATTAGCCGAATCAGACCTCTCTACAAGATGGGATGACATTGTGATAATGCTGGACAGCGAGAATATATCTGAAAGGCTAAGGCTCGCTGCTCATATCATTTTTAGAGCTAAACTTGTTCTTAATGAAATTGATAAAAGTCCAATAACAAAAACGATTGTTTACAACACGATGCTTATGATGGATGCTCTGGAAGTATCTAATTTGAAAGGATATATTAAGGACTCTTCAACTAGAATT
>Ga0208127_1000216_pt1 | contig 29649 bp, 27 predicted proteins | sample ETNtaG_6_FD_185751 | JGI IMG/M metagenome (GOLD analysis project Ga0208127, IMG submission 185751) | Marine microbial and viral communities from oxygen minimum zone, Eastern Pacific Ocean - ETNP201306SV45 (SPAdes) (version 2) | ecosystem: Environmental > Aquatic > Marine > Oceanic ... | reverse complement strand
GGCGAATGATCAAAGGCGAAAGTGTAGATATGCAGAGTTCTGGGATGAGCAAAGGGGAGTGGCAGGAATTTAAAACTCTTTTTGTAGATTAAGGAGAGTTGTAATTTACTTTGATTTTTTGGATCCGATTTCCCGAATTGTCATAAATTAAGATTTCATGTTCATCTGTAACGATTGCGTACCAGTCTTTTGTTTGTGTATAGGCTATTGGCTTAACACCGTTTTGTAATTCTAGTGTGACCGGAATTGGAACATGACTTTTCTGAAAGTTTAAAACAAAAAGGGTTACTATGATAATGAACCCGATTATCATCACACACGCTAACACGGTGACAAGCAGCTTTAAGAACTTTATACTGGGTGGTATTATAATTTCTGCTTGAGGGACAATTTTGTCGTCTTCTATCTTATCCTTCTTCGTCACTGCGAATCCTCCTACGCGTCTTGATAAAGCTCTTTCGCGTGATGCGCCAGTTTCCGCTAGTTTATCACGATCTCGACTTCGTAAACTAATCGAGCAAGGCGTGGTACGGGTAGACGGATCAGTTGCAACCCATATTGATGCATCAGTATCTGAAGGGCAGTTAGTGGAAATAATGGTTCCTGAAATAAAGGATATTGACAATTTTCCTGAGAATATCCCTTTGAATATAGTTTACGAGGATGACTATCTTATCGTTGTCAATAAACCTGTCGGAATGGTTGTTCATCCAGCGCCTGGCTCTCCTAATAGGACTCTAGTTAATGCATTGCTCCATCATTGTGGAGATACTTTGTCTGGGATTGGTGGTAGTAAAAGACCTGGCATCGTGCATCGAATTGATAAAGATACAAGCGGCTTATTAGTGTCCGCAAAATCAGACTTCGCCCACCAATTTCTTGCAAGGCAATTTGAAAATCATTCTGTTGAAAGGAGTTATCAGGCTTTATGTTTTGGAGTGCCAGATGCCAGTGATCCCCGACTTAGGGGTGTTAAGGGTGTCAGTTTCGAGGCTGGTAATATTTTGAAAGTTACTACTAATTTAGCTAGACACAGGACGAACAGGCAGAAACAGGCAGTCCTATTTGGTGCAGGGCGTCACGCAATTACCAGAGTACGAGTTCTTGAAAATTATGGGTCCCTTTCTAGTTTGGCTTTGATAGAATGTCGTTTGGAAACGGGGAGGACCCATCAGATCCGTGTCCATTTAGCCCATGTTGGTCATGGTTTGGTCGGAGACCCATTGTATGGTGGTCGTAGAAAAATTCCCTCAAAATCTTTTTCCGAGGATATTGTTCAGGAAATTATATCTTTTCCTAGGCAAGCTTTACATGCGGCGAGTTTGGGCTTTGTTCACCCAAAATCAAAGGAGACTTTACGTTTTGAAGCGCCCTTGCCTGATGATATGGGTGACCTTATTAAAAAGTTGAGTTAAGTTTTCCTTTTACGGTAATTAGCGAGTTGCAGATTTCACTCAGGTTACCTTTTTGATGGTAGATAAACTTGAAAAGATAAGTTTGTGTTACTACATCGAACTCAACAAAGGATTATAAATGACGAACTATGCAAATTTACCCGCCCCGAGTCCCGAAGCTGGACTAAGCCGTTATCTACAGGAAATACGCAAGTTTCCAATGCTGGAGCCGGACGAGGAATATATGCTTGCACGACGATGGGCGGATGAACAAGACCCAGAAGCAGCCCACAAGTTAGTAACGTCACATTTACGTTTAGCAGCTAAAATTGCTATGGGCTATCGCGGTTATGGTTTGCCTCAAGCTGAGGTAATTTCTGAGGCAAACGTTGGATTGATGCAGGCAGTAAAGCGTTTTGATCCAGAAAAAGGCTTCAGGCTCGCTACCTATGCAATGTGGTGGATTAGGGCAAGTATTCAAGAATATATTCTTCGTAGTTGGTCATTAGTTAAAATGGGCACTACGAGCGCTCAGAAAAAACTATTTTTTAATCTACGAAAAGCTAAAGCAAGAATAGGTGCGTTAGACGAGGGCGATTTGCATCCAGATAATGTAAAAAAGATTGCTACTGATTTGGGTGTGTCAGAGGATGAAGTAGTTTCTATGAACCGTAGATTAAGTGGTGGAGATGCCTCGCTTAACGCCGTCGTTTCCTCTGATGGCGATGGATCAATGGAGTGGCAGGACTGGCTGGAAGATGAATCGGCGGATCATGCTGCGGACTTTGAGAATAAAGATGAGGTTGAATTTCGCTTGGATTTATTGAGAAAGGCAATGAGCTTTCTCAATGATCGAGAACAGGATATTTTGCATAAGCGCAGATTGCAGGATACGCCCTCTACTCTGGAAGAGCTTAGTTCTGAATATGGCGTAAGTAGGGAACGAATAAGACAGATCGAGGTGCGTGCTTTTGAGAAACTTCAGATGCAAATGCGTGAACTGGCCGCCGAAGTAACTATTGTTAGTTGATACTTGTAAAAAACCCTAACGCCTTTACTATATAGATTCATAGGTCTTGAAGATTGGTCGAGAGTTTTGATTTCAAGTTTCAAATGGGGAATATTAGGTGCTTCCAAGTTTGCATTAGAACAAATGGCGCCTGCCATTCATTCTGCTAAAGGTAATTCGCTAGTAGCACTTGCGACAAGGGATTTAGAAAAGGCTAATAAATTCCTGAAACTGTCAGATAGATTAGAAATTTACAATGATTATAATGACTTATTAGAAGATTCTAATATTGACGCAGTATATATTCCCTTGCCAAATCACATTCATATTGAATGGGCAACGCGCTGCTTGCAAGCTGGAAAGCATGTTTTGTGTGAAAAGCCGATCTCAATGGCTGCCGACGAGATAGATCGTCTAATTCAATTGCGCGATAAAGCACAGCTTCTAGCAGCAGAAGCATATATGGTAGTGCATCATCCACAGTGGCAGTTGGCAAAGGAGTTTGTTGACGCGGGTAAATTGGGAAAATTAGTGCAAATTGATGGAGTATTTAGTTACAATAATGCTGATGATCCATTGAATATACGCAATCAAGCACGATTTGGTGGTGGTGGTATTCCCGATATCGGCGTTTATCCCTATGGCGTAAGTAGGTTCGTTACAGGTTCTGAACCTATTGAAGTTTTATCTGCAGATATTGTTTTTGAAAATGAAGTTGATATTTGGGCAAATGTATCAGCTCAATTCCCTGGTTTTAAGATGCAGGCAGTCACGTCTATGCGAGCAGCCCCTCGGCAGGAAATGACAATTCAGGGTACAGAAGGTTTTTTGAAGTTTACCGCGCCTTTTAACCCCAACGTGTATGATATTGCCCAAGTCATTTTTAGAAAAGGCAATGAGCACGAACAAGTTTTTAAATTTCCGGGTGTAAATCACTATGTGAATCAAGTAGAGGCTTTTTCTATGTCGGCCAAAACCAATAGGGTTTATGGGTGTTCGTTAGAGTTTTCTAAAGGCACACAAAGTATGATTGATATGATTTATGCAAAGAATAAACAGCTTTCAAAATAGTTAATTTAAAAACAATTCCCTCTATTGATGGCTGTCAATGAATTCAATTACTTTAGGGCGGATATTAGTTCTCCAGTTTTTTCCTGCGAAGATGCCATAGTGGCCAGCATCAGCCTCCACGTGGCTGTACTTTTTCTTTAGTGGCACATTCCTGCAAAGTTCAATTGCAGCTGAGCATTGTCCGGGTGCTGAAATATCATCTTTGCCACCCTCTATAGTCATTACGGCAACATTTGAAATTGTATCTATGTCGACGTGTTTTCCCATAATCGTAAATTTGTTTTGGGCTATCTCTCTTTTTTTAAAAATTCGGTCTACTGTTGATAAATAGAATTCTGCTGTCATATCCATCACAGCTAAATACTCGTCGTAAAAACTGTTATGTTTGTCATGCTCACTTGCTGTCCCTTGGGCAACTTTGGCTATCTGATCTGAAAATGATTTTGCATGTTTCTCGGCATTCATCGACATAAAGGACATTAGTTGTAATAAGCCGGGGTAAACTTGCCGCCCAACGCCTGCATACTTAAATCCTACGCGCTGAATCACAGTCTGTTCTAAGTATTCTAAATTAACTTTATTGCCGAACTCTGTGATTTCAGTTGGAGCTGCACTGGGGTCAATGGGTCCCCCCATTAGGATTAAACTTTTTGGTTGCTCATCTTTTTTTTCCTGAGCAAGGAATGCTGTTGCTACAAGGGCCAACGGGGCGGGCTGGCAGATGGCAATCACATTAATATCTGGACCGAGAAATCTCATATAGTCAATTAAATATTTAGTATAGTCCTCAATATCGAAGCTCCCCTCAGAGACCGGGATGTCTCGAGCATTGTGCCAGTCTGTAACATATATTTCACTATCGATGATTAAACTGTTGACCGTTGAGCGAAGCAAGGTTGAATAGTGCCCTGACATGGGTGCTACCAGCAAAATTTTTCTTGGAGCCGGTTCTCTGCCCATAACATTAAAATGGATGAGGTCTCCAAAAGCTCCTGTTATTTTTTTATTGATCTCTACTAAATGATCTCGCCCGTCGTAACACGTTATACTTTCAATACCCCAATCAGGTTTTGCAGCCATTCTTTCAAATGATCTCTCAGTTACTTCACCCCATGCAGCAATCCAATCAATGCTTGGATTGGGGAAAACTGACATTGCGGGGATTGAGGCTGCTGCTTTTGCAGTAGCTCCAATCCATTGGTTTGCGTTACGAATTGCTTCAAAATAATCGTAACTTAGCATTTTATGCATTTTATTCATCCTAAACCAAAGGTGCGGTAAAAAGGGGCATGGTAATTTTTGGCCTTTGAGTTATGCTGCACCGCAGCTAAGATAGTCGGAAAAATTTCGTATGACAAGTTCAGATAAAAATTTGCAGTCACTTGATCCGCAATTAGGTAAAAATTTGCAGAAATTAGAGGAATTGTCAGGGCGTTTTTTTGAAGTTTTGAGTAACAAAAAGCAGATTAATCCCGCATTAAACGGACCCGGGCACGATATTTTTGTAAAAACTGTAGGTGCTTATTTTAAAAGTATGGCTCAAAGTCCTACTTTCATACTGGAACAGCAAGTTTCCTACTGGGGGAAAACCTTGGAATATTTTGCGGAGACGCAAAAGCAATTTTTCTCAGAGGCTGATGAGGCAGTAAACGCTGAATATGTTGATAGACGTTTTACACATCAATTATGGAAGAGTAGCCCTTTTTTTAAATATGTTTTAAAACAGTACCAAGCAAATTCGGATATGATCAAAAATGCGGTGGCTCAAGTAGAGGGTTTGTCACCGAAAGACCAAGCGCGGCTAGAGTATTTTTCTGGTCAAATTATTGACATGATGGCTCCCACTAATTTTTTTGGAACAAACCCCGATGCCCTGGAGAGGGCTTTTTTAACCAAAGGGCGATCCCTCGTGCAGGGTCTGGAAAATTTAATACGGGATTTAGAGGCTAATGATGGGGAGTTATTAGTCCGCTTAGCAGACGAAAGTGCCTTCAAAGTTGGATCAGATTTAGCCGCGACCCCCGGTAAAGTTGTCTTTCGTAACAGACTTTTTGAACTAATTCAGTATACACCTTCGACTGAGAAGGTGTATAGCACCCCTTTACTAATTTTTCCTCCCTGGATTAACAAATATTATATTCTGGACTTAAGAGCTCACAATAGTTTGATACGTTGGATAGTTGACCAGGGTTACACATTATTTGTGGTATCATGGGTGAACCCGGACTCAAACTATTCTAATGTCGGTCTTGAGGACTATATTGAGGAAGGATATCTGGAGGCTATTGATCGAGTAAAAAGCATTTGCCAGGTCAAAAAAATAAATGCTTTAGGGTATTGTATTGCAGGGACAACACTAAGCCTAGTCATGTCTATACTGAGTCAGAGAGGTGATAGATCTATAAATTCGGCCTCACTTCTTACGACCTTAACTGACTTTTCCAATCAACGTGAATTTACACCGTTTTTACAAAATGATTTCATTGATGCAATCGAGAGTGAGACTAAAAACAAAGGCATTTTAGAGAGCTTCATTATAGCGCGGACATTTAGTTTTCTTCGTTCGAACGATCTTATCTACACTCCAGCAATTAAGAGTTACATGATGGGCGAGGCTCCTCCCTCATTTGACTTGCTATTTTGGAATGGAGACGGATCAAATTTACCCGGCAAGATGGCAATGCAATACCTAAGGCGCTTATGCCAGGAAAATCAATTTGCAAAAAATGAGTTAATTATGTTCGACAAGAAAATTGGCGCTGTAGATATAGATGTGCCTGTTTTCGCGATAAGTTGTGAAACAGACCATATTGCATCTTGGAAAGATAGTTTCCGAGGGCTACAAAATTTCAGTTCTAAAGAAAAGGTTTTCGTACTCTCTGAGGCTGGACATGTTGCTGGCATCATAAATGCTCCGGATAGGAACAAATATGGATATTATTTTAGAAAAGATGACGTCAAAGATCCTGAACAGTGGAAGATCGGTGCAGAATTTGTAAAAGAAAGTTGGTGGCCATTTTGGGAAAGATGGCTGAGGGAGAAATCAAAAGATCTCGTCGAGGCTCGTATACCCTACCTTAGTGATGAATTGGATTTGGGAGATGCTCCAGGTTGCTATGTTCACCAAAAACCACATCTTTAGCAATTAAAAATAAAATATGCCGCAGTGCAGAAAAATAACTTGCATTGCTGCGGTGCAGCATATATAAAAGAACTAGTTAGTTTATTTACAGAGGGCATTCGTCATGGCGGGTACGCAAGATATGAATAAGTTTTTTAAGGATTTTATGGCTTCTTTGCCTATGGATACTTCCATTTTCGACGATGCAGTCGAAAAGCAGTTGGCTATAAGTAGAAAATATTATGATTTATGGTTAGGGTTGGCTGAGAAGTCCAACACAGTATCATACAAATGGGCTACTGAGACAATTGCTAAAATGCAGGAAGCTCCACGATATGATGGTGATCCATCTATCTATGCTAAATCTATAGGAGATTTTGTTTCTGAACAGGCAGACGTAGCGACCGAAAATTTTGCAGCTTATGCAGAGATCGCAAAAAAAGCACAAATGGATTCATTATCTTTATTTCTTTCGACAGCGAAGGAAGTTCAAACAGAAGCAGTATCAGCAGTAAAAAAAGCTGCAAATGATGTTTCTCCAGCAAAGAAAAAAGCTGCTAATTGATTTTATTTTAGTTAGACTTGTAAATCTTTTGTAGATTGGAAAGAGGCAACAGTTTGTTGCCTCTTTATTTTTTGCTGCATATGCTTAATAATTGCTGCAACGCTGCAATGGGGAGTTCACAGTGGAAAATAAGTCAAGTACTTTGCTTATCAAAAGATACGCCAGTCGCCGTCTGTATAATACTGAAACAAGTGATTACGTTACCCTTGATGACATAGCGGGTTTTATAAGATCTGGTCGAGATGTGCAGATTATTGATCTAAAGTCTGGAGATGATTTAACTAGGCAATATTTACTCCAGATAATCGCTGAGCATGAAAGTAGGGGAGAAAACGTACTTCCAATTGATGTTTTGACAGATTTGGTGCGAAGTTATGCAAGCCAAACGACTTCGGCTCTTCCAGAGTTTTTGACAATGTCCCTAGAAATGTTTCGTGAAAGCCAATCTAAATTTATGGAAAATATGAACAGCATTAACCCTATGCAGGGAATGCCTGGGTTTGAAAGTTTGCAGGCTCAGCAAAATGCATTTTTGAAGGCGTTTATGGGTAGTTTGTCCGACTATAATTCTAACGATCCCTCTGAAAAAAAATCCAATGATCCTTCAAGCGGAACAAAAGATGACCTCGAAGCGATAAAAACTCAATTGAGTGAACTTCAAGAAAAGCTAAATAAATTAAGTTAACTTTTAGAGGCCAATCTTGTCTCTCAATGAATACCAGGTCATTGCCATCACCAGAAGAGGTGAACGGGCAAAACGGCCTCCTGGGAAGGGCAGTGAGGGTACCTTTTCCATCGCATCGAAGCCTTTACTGTCTTGATTTAAAATTGTTTGAGCAATGAGCTTGCCAGCGTGAGTGGCATTACCGACACCATGGCCAGAAAAGCCAGAAATATTGAATTCATTCTTACTAAGACGTTTGAAATATGGCATGCGACGCATCGTAATCCCTAAAGTACCGCCCCAAGCATAATCAATTTTAATGTTGTCTAATTGTGGAAAAATCTTCAGCATTGGTTTGCGTACCTTGGTGGCAATATTTTGTGGAAATTTGTATCCGTAGCTTTCTGTCCCTCCAAAAAGTAGCCTATTATCGTGAGCCATACGAAAATAATTTACAACAAATTTTGAATCTGCAACTGCAATATCTTTAGTTAAAACCGTATGTTTTGTATCAGTTAGTGGTTCAGTTGCTACAATGTAATTATTTATTGGCATCACTCGAGAAGCTACTTTAGGTTCGAGGTCACCAAGATATCCATTGCAGGCATATACAACATATTTAGCCTTTACCAATGTCCTATTAGTTCGCAAAGTAACGGTATCACCTTTAATTATTTTTTGGACTGGTGATTGCTCGAAAATTCTTAACCCATTTTCTCTACCTGCCTTTGCGATCCCTAAAGCGTAGCGTAATGGATGCAAGTGAGCGGCGTTTGAAAACAAAATACCACCTTTGTATGCATTGGAAATACAAAGTTCTAAACTTTCTTCTTTGCTAATGATATCTACATTTCCTTGCTTATATCTTTTTTCAAGAAATTCTGCGTAAGAATGAAGATCCGATGCCTCAACATTTGAATTTCCAAGATTGGCTACGCCTGGACGCAGAAAACAATCAATTTTATCTCTTTTTATAATTGTTTTCACAGTATCGATCGCATCATCTGCCAGATGCCAAAGTTGGTCTCCTAGATTTTCTCCCACCAACTTAATTAAGTCGCGTTGATCCATACGTTGTCCGGCACCCAACTGTCCACCATTCCGTCCAGATGCCCCAAACCCTACTTTCTGTGCCTCTAACAAGGCAGTGTCAGCGCCAGCTCTAGCTAGAAAGAGCCCTGCAGTTAATCCGGCATAACCGCCACCAATAATTGCGACGTCCACTGAAATTTCGTGGGTTAATGGTTCAAAATCTGGTAGTAATTCTGAGGTTGCTGTATACCAACTGTTATTTGGATATCGGTTGGTTTCATCATTAACATATAATAAATTCATACATTTAACAAAAGATGCTCCCTTTCCCAGGGACTTATAACTTGTAAAAATTCCTCGTGCTCTGCCCTTTTCACGATCGAATAAACTCGACAAAATTCAGTACCAAGAATTTTATGTAATGGGGTTGCTTCCTCAAACAAGTCCAAAGCTGAGCCTAGTCCACGCGGAATGTCTTCTGCTCCCTCATAAGCATCGCCACGGAATTGCTTAGACGGACGGATTTCGTTCTTAATTCCAAGATAACCGCATGCTAGAGAGATCGCGATACCCAGATAAGGATTACAGTCCATACCCGCTAAGCGATTTTCGACGCGTCGCGCAGAATTACTTGAAAGTGGCACTCTAATGCCTGTAGTTCTGTTGTCTCTTGCCCATTCTAGATTAATTGGCGCTGCATGGTCTTTGACATAACGTCTGTATGAATTCACGTAGGGTGCTAGCACTGCTATAGCGGAGGGTAAGTATCTCTGTAAACCGCCAATGAAATGGTAAAACATATCAGTCTCTCCACCTTGCGGTCCAGAAAATAGATTTTCGCCGGTGTTTTTATCTAAAATTGAATGATGAATATGCATGGCACTCCCAGGTTCATCTTCAATTGGTTTTGCCATAAATGTGGCAAAACAATTATGGCGTAATGCAGCTTCCCGTATTAACCTTTTGAAGTAGAAAACTTCATCGGCTAACTTGAGCGGATCCCCGTGTTGAAGGTTGATCTCTAATTGTCCTGCTCCTCCTTCTTGAGTAATCCCGTCGATTTCAAAACCCTGCAATTCTGCAAAATCATAGATATCGTCAATTACGGGCCCAAACTCATCAACAGCCGTCATAGAATATGCTTGACGTGCAGCAGCAGGTCGACCTGATCTGCCCATCATTGCTTGGATTGGTGTTCTTGGGTCTGAATTTCTACTGACTAAATAGAATTCCATCTCTGGTGCAACGATGGGAGCCCAGCCTTCTTTTTTATATAAATCTAAAACTTTCTTTAAAACGTTCCGAGGTGCAAAAGGTACGGGTTTATTCTTCCGATCGTAAGCATCATGTATTACCTGTAGCGTCCAGTCTCCGGTCCAAGGCGCTGCAGTAGTAGTTGAGTAATCTGGATCCAAGATCATATCTCGCTCAATAAAACCTTCTTTTCCCGCAGCCTCTCCCCAACCACCTGTTATCGTTTGAAAGAAAATGGAGTCAGGTAAATGAAAAGTTTTTTGCCTAAGAAATTTCTGCGCTGGCACTGCTTTTCCACGTGCTATGCCAGGAAGGTCAGAAACAATGCATTCTACTTCGTCTACCTTTTTCCCTTCGACATAAGCTCTTGCTGCATCGGGAGCTTTGCTAAGAATATTTGAGAATGTTTTCATAATGGAATTCACTTTGCAAAAAATGACTTAATTTTAGTCGCAAAAAAGTCATTGTCATTTGAACCATCTAATTTTGATTTCGCAGTGCAGAGAAGATCATCTGGTACAATTCCTTTTCCCCTATTTTCAATCAAACCTTCGATGTAATCAGAATTAAACTCTGGATGTGGCTGAAAAGTAATAATATTATCATTATACGCTAGTCCTGCAAATTTACAGAAATCATTAGTCATAACTGTTTCAGCATTAGATGGTGGTATAATCACTTGATCTTGATGCCAAGCATTTAAGTTTACGTCTCTGTCTCCATATTTATATAGAGTTGAACCAACTGACCAACCGCCTTGAAACTTTTCAACTACGCCACCTAATGCCTGTGCTATAATTTGGTGACCAAAGCATATGCCGACTAGTGGGAGCTTTTCATTGTGAATAAGTCTAATAAATTCGCGAAGTGGATCTAGCCATTTATGGTCCTCATATACGCCATGACGCGAGCCGGTTATCAGCCAGCCGTTGCATTCATCCGGTGACTTTGGGAATACCATGTCCAAAACAGGATATGTTTCAAAAACAAAATATTCTGAACTTAAAAACTTTTTAAACAAGTCTGGATAATCGCCAAATTTATACAAAAGACTTTCATGGCTTTTTCCAGTTTGTAAAATACCAATTTTCATAAATTCTCCTAACGTACCCAGTCACACGCTGTTAATATAGTATTTCCACTTATCTGCCGAGTTTATTTTATCAAATTGCTTAAGCTCTTGCTTTTTTGTTAATACTAAGTTTGTAACTAAATTTTTAGGAAATATTTGTTTTATTAAGTCTTCATTTTGAAAAAGATCAATTGCAGAGCTCAAATTCTGCGCCAATCGAGGTAACTTTAAGGAATATGCATCTCCCTGAATTGGTTTCGGCGCATCTATTTTTTTTTCAATTCCCTGAAGAGCGGCGCCTAATACCGCAGTGAATACCAAATATGGGTTTGTATCACCACCAGCAACTCTGTGCTCAATACGTTTGGAAAGAGGATTACCCATTGGTATCCTTATCGCAGCAGTTCTGTTCTCATATGCCCAAGAAATTCCCGTTGGAGCATGAGCTTTTGGTGTTAAGCGTTCATAACTATTTTCAAATGGTGCGAAGATCAGGGTTGAGGCTTTCATGGCCAATATACAGCCGCCGACGGCATATTTTAAAATATTTGAGCCAGCATCTCCATCATTGCTAAAAATATTTTGCCCTTCGTTATCTAATATGGAAAAGTGCATATGCATTCCATTGCCTGGTTGGTCAAGATATGGCTTAGCCATAAAAGTGGCAGTCAATCTATGCTTTAGCGCCACTCCTTTGGTAATGACTTTAAACAAAAGCGCATCATCTGCTGCTAATAATGCATTACGATGTTTGAGGGTTACCTCAAATTGGCCACAGCCTGACTCGGAGGTTATACTTTCAAAATTAATCCCAGCCTCAATGCACGCTTCCTGGATTTCATTCAAGATGACCTCAAAATCGTTTAAATCTTGAGTGGAGAGCACATCTGCACGCACCAGTTGTGTGTTGGTTTTAGGATTAATCGGTGGTTTTAGCGAGCCGTGTTGAGCATTGACTAAATAAAATTCCATTTCTGTCGCGGCTGTTACAGTCCAACCCTTTTCTCTGTAACCTTTTAAGGTTTTAGCCAAACTATGCCTTGCATCGCCAAGAAAACTTTTATCATCATCTGTAAACATCCAACATGGATGAAACACCGGTACTTTTTCTAGCCAGGTTAGCTTAAAAGGTTTTCGTTCGGTGGGAGTAATATATCCGTCCGTGTCGCCAGACTCAAAAACGAGTGGACTATTCTCAATATCCTCTCCAAATAAATCAACGTTTAGAGCTGATAAGGGCAGTCGGATTGACTTAGTTTTTAATTTTTTTGCATTTTTACTTGGTAGTATTTTGCCCCTCAGAATGCCATTTAAGTCGGCAACTGCTACCTGGATTGTTTTCGCCGATACTTTCGACATACTCTCACCATCAATATTTGTTTAGACAATTTCATCCAATTCATTATTTGTCCACATAACTTTTTTGGCTAGTATTCAATAAATATCAGGATCTAAAGTTGTTATCTTCAATATTTTGAGCGCTTGGAGGCTTTTACATGGATACCGGTAGATTTATTATCAGGCTTGAAAAATAATACTTTCTTTTATGACTTGCCCTGAGCAGATTTGCGGGCCACTGCGCTTTCCACGTCTGTAACCCCCAGCAATTTAGCTGCTAAGCGAATTACCGCATCTTCCTCACTGTCACGAGATCCATCTGCTAATGCGACCTGCCATAGACCTTGAATGATTTGCCGACGGTTTTCATAAGGTATATTATTTTTCAGCGCTCTTGTAAAACGAACTGTATCTGGCGCTTCTTGCTCAAGTTGCTCTGCACCATGGATTGTGGAATTAGCCTTTTCTTCAGACATTTCAAATTGTTCCATTAATACCTTTTTTATCGTCTCCACCTCACTCTCATCATATTGTGAATCAGATTTTGCTATACGCACTAATAGAGCTGCCAAAGCAATTTGTGCATCGTCCGTTGAAACTGGATTGGATTCTTCAGATAATAATGACTTTAGGAAATTGGAAATCATAAAATCCTCTTTGTTTAAAATTGGTTAACTGCAAGTACTAATTTTACTCAGACGAGCCGTGAAATATTTTTTGCTGCCTTTATAAAGTCTCTAAATAGGGGATGTGGATCAAAAGGTTTTGACTTTAATTCAGGGTGAAATTGTACCCCTATGAACCAGGGATGATCACTTAGTTCGACAATTTCTGGTAGCCTTCCATCTGGAGACATACCTGAGAAAATTAACCCGTTCTTTTCAAGTTCTTTGCGGTAATTAATATCTACCTCATAACGGTGCCTATGGCGTTCTTCTATATCAGTCGAGTTGTATACTTTTGCAACATTTGAACCTTCAGCCAGTACGGCAGAATATGCCCCAAGACGCATAGTTCCTCCCTTATCATCTTCTACATTTCGTGAAACTTTATGATTTCCTTGAACCCACTCTTTTAGATGATAGATTATTGGTTCGAACCGGCGCTTGCCTGCTTCGTGGTCAAACTCTTCTGAACCAGCGTTCGAGATTCCAGCCATATTCCTGGCGGATTCAATTACCGCAGTTTGCATACCCAAGCAAATTCCCAAATATGGAATTTTATGTTCTCTTGCAAATTTAGCTGCCATTATTTTTCCTTCGGTTCCCCTTTCCCCAAACCCACCTGGCACCAGGATGGCATGAAACCCGGATAAATGAATTTCTGGATCCTCTTTTTCGAAAGTTTCTGCGTCTACCCACTTAATTTTTACTTCAAGCCTATTGGCCATTCCGCCATGTGTTAATGCTTCAGCTATAGATTTATATGCATCCTCCAGTTGAGTATATTTCCCAACTATAGCAACATTTACATGTCCCTCAGGGTTGTTTAATCGATCTTTTACATCTTCCCATTTTGACAGATCGGGTTTTGGAGCTGGCGTAATATTAAATGCATCAAGAACTGCTTGGTCCAAACCTTCATGATGATAAGATATCGGAGCTTCATAAATGGAATTCAAATCTTTCGCTGAAATGACGCTTTCGGGACGAACATTGCAAAATAGCGCCAGCTTTTCTCGTTCTTTTTGAGGAATTGATCCTTCGGATCTACAAACTAAAATATCTGGCGATATTCCAATCGACCGAAGTTCTTTTACACTATGCTGTGTTGGTTTTGTTTTTAATTCTCCGCTTGCCTTCACAAATGGGAGTAAGGTCAAATGCATAAAAATACATTCTCCCCTTTGCTTGTCTTGTGAAAATTGCCGAATGGCTTCGAAGAATGGCAAACCCTCAATATCGCCTACAGTTCCACCTATTTCGCAGAGCATAAAATCAACTTCATCTTCTCCAATTTTAATAAAGTCTTTAATTTCATCAGTAACATGAGGAATAACCTGGATTGTTTTCCCTAAGTAATTACCACGACGTTCCTTTTCGAGCACGTTTGAGTAAATTCTTCCTGAAGATACAGAGTCTGTCATCCTTGCAGATACTCCCGTAAATCTTTCATAGTGACCTAGGTCTAAATCTGTCTCAGCACCATCATCTGTTACAAAAACTTCACCATGCTCAAATGGACTCATTGTTCCTGGATCAACATTTAAATAAGGATCTAATTTTCTTAACCGCACACTATACCCACGAGCTTGCAATAGTGCGCCGAGAGCTGCTGAAGCTAAACCCTTCCCAAGAGAAGAAACCACTCCGCCCGTGATAAATATAAATCTAGCCATAAACGAGGTTCTCCCATGGTATTTAGCCATTCAAAAATAGCAGTTTTGTTACTGCATTAGTCTTGAAAAACTAAAGTTATCACGGGAGTTAAGTATAACAGGATTCGCACTATTTATGCAAGCCATACCAATCTACATATTGGTAAGATCTAGTTTATAATAACAAGAAGTTGTTAATCTGCGCTAGGTACTAAGCCTTCGGCAGAGCCCTCTGTGGGTGGTAACAATGACTCTATATCGTCCAAAGAGGGATCAGACTCTTTATCGTTATTAGACGACACACCAAGTCTATCCATTACTGAGGTTTCTGATGATTTGTTTGCGGCAATTACTGTCAATGAAATGGACGTTATTATAAATGCTACAGCAAATATCCAAGTCAACTTTGTTAAAGCACTCGCAGCCGCTCTCCCGCTCATGACACTATCGCCGCCGCCGGATCCCATACCTAGCCCACCGCCTTCGGATCTTTGAATAAGTACAACACCAACTAAAGCTAGAGCTAATAGAAGATGAACTGTTAGAACAATATTTTCCATAAATCCGTAACCTCATGGTGATCTTCGAGGTAAATAGGTAAATTTACAGTATACCGCAAGAGCCAATTATAATAGTTTTGATATTATATGATATGCTCATGTCGCTGTTTAATAAAGTTAAAAAAATAACTTTATTTTTGTATTACAGCTTTACAGCCCTCACTCAGGCGTTATACCGAGCCGGTCAAATTTTTACTAGAAAGGTTATCCGATGGCAAATGTTGTTGTAGTGGGCGCGCAATGGGGTGACGAGGGGAAAGGTAAGATTGTTGACTGGTTAAGTGAAAGGGCCGATGTAGTCGTAAGGTTTCAAGGTGGGCACAATGCGGGACATACTCTAGTAATTGATGAAAAAATATACAAATTGCACGCGCTTCCATCTGGTGTGGTTCGTGGTGGTAAGTTGTCAATTATAGGTAATGGTGTAGTGCTTGATCCCTGGCACTTACTAAGTGAAATAGAAACGTTAACAGGTCAAGGTGTAACTATTGATGCGGACACATTAAAAATTGCAGAGAATACCCCGTTAATTTTGCCTGTTCATGGTGAATTAGACCGGGCAAGGGAGGCCCAAAGTGGCATTGCAAAAATTGGCACGACTGGACGAGGTATAGGGCCTGCTTACGAGGACAAAGTCGGACGAAGAGCGGTAAGGGTTTCGGACCTTGCAGATGAGACCACCTTGTCTAAACGAATTGATAGGCTCCTTCAGCATCATAACACACTGCGTAAGGGAATGGGGTTAGAGCCAATTGACAAAGGAAATCTCTTTAAAAAACTTCTAGATGTGGCGCCTCATATACTCAAATTTGCCGCACCAGTATGGAAAATTCTAAATGACAAACGAAAGTCGGGACAACGTATTCTCTTTGAAGGTGCGCAAGGGGCATTGCTAGATGTGGATTTTGGAACCTATCCATTCGTAACCTCCTCTAATGTTATTGCTGGTCAGGCTGCCACTGGCTCAGGGCTTGGTCCAGGGGGAATAGACTTTGTGTTAGGAATAGTAAAAGCTTACACTACTCGGGTTGGAGAAGGGCCTTTCCCAACTGAGCTAAACGATGACTACGGTAATATGCTTGGAGAGCGCGGGCACGAGTTTGGAACAACTACCGGAAGGAGAAGACGTTGCGGTTGGTTCGACTCAGTTCTGGTTCGTCAAACTTGTGCTACTTCTGGAGTAAACGGAATATCGCTAACAAAATTAGACGTTCTGGATGGGTTCGAAAAAGTTAAGATCTGTGTTGGTTACAATCTAGATGGCGTATTAATCGATTATTTACCAACTGCGGCGGACCAACAAGCGCGCTGTCAGCCAATCTTTGAAGAAATGGATGGTTGGAGTGAAACCACGGAAGGTGCAAGGAGTTGGGCTGAATTGCCGGCTGGTGCAATAAAATATGTGAGAAGGATAGAGGAGTTGATTGACTGTCCTGTCGCGCTACTTTCAACTTCACCAGAGAGAGAAGATACAATATTGGTCAGGGACCCTTTTGAAGATTGATGACTATTGGATATAAAAACAGAAGACGCATCTCGCTTATACTGCTATTGGTTGGATTGCCGATTTACATAATTTTCGCTATAAATTTGGTAGCGCTTTTTGAGCGACCGTCAATCTTGGTTGAGTTGTTAATTTATTTAGGTCTTGGCATTATTTGGGCTTTTCCGTTTAAGTTTATATTCAAGGGAATAGGCCAGGCCGATCCTGATCAGACAGAGTAGTTAACTTTCTTGCCAACTAGATTATTAGGTGGTGAAATGAGTGACAGAAAACGTCAAGCTAGGTTTTTATGAATTTATGAGCATGCAGGCCTTAACATTTAAGGATCCCATAACACTGGTAGGCGGTGCTTACGTTTCTCCTGAAAATTTTAAAGCAAGTACCCAGTTTGCATCTAATATTGTTGCGGCAGACGGTGGTGCGAACACCTGTCTTCAATATGGTGTAAAACCTGATGCAGTGATTGGTGATCTGGACAGTATAGAGGAAATATCAAAGGTTCAAATCGAGGATGACCGTATCCATTTTGTAAGCAGTCAAGACGATACTGATTTTGAAAAATCATTAAACAGAATTAATGCGCCATTAATTATTGGAGTGGGTTTTCTTGGAGATAGGGTAGACCATCAGATGGCAGTTCAGACCGCACTTGTAAAACATTACAATAAAAAAATTCTTCTAATTGGTGAACATGACATAGTTTTTTTGACTCCTCCAGAATTTTCATTAACTCTTGAAAATGATTGCCGCGTCTCCCTTTATCCGATGGCAAAATGTACTGTTGTCTCCAAAGGTTTAAAATGGAAAACAGAAGATATTGTTTTTTCGCCACTAAATACAATTGGTACTTCGAACTGTACCACTGAGGATAAAATTGAGCTCTTTCCAAGCGAGCCATTACTCCTCACGATAATCCCGCGGGATTTTTTAATCCCTGCTTCGCTGGCGTTACTTGCCTCAAAAGCTTGGTTTTCTAAACAGAAATGAGTCCGTATACCCATTTATAATTAAGTATTTCAACTGTGTACTAGCAATTAGGTATGTTCACGGCCAATCCCCCCATTGATGTCTCTTTGTATCTTTCGCTCATGTCTTCACCAGTTTGGCGCATTGTTTCTATGCAAACATCCAAAGGAATAACATGAGTGCCATCACCTCTGAGAGCCAGACTGGCTGCAGAAATTGCTTTAATTGCGCCCAGCCCATTGCGTTCAATGCAGGGCACTTGGACAAGTCCTTTGACAGGATCACAGGTCATTCCCAAATGATGTTCAAGTGCAATTTCAGCTGCATTCTCAATCTGTTCTGGCGTTCCACCATTCACTGCACAAAATCCTGCCGCAGCCATTGCACTGGCTGAGCCTACTTCTGCCTGACAGCCAGCTTCGGCGCCACTAATGGAAGCGTTGAATTTGACCAACCCGCCAATAGCGGCTGCTGTTAATAGAAAATCTTCAATCTTTGACTGTGAACTTGTGGGTACGTGGTCTAAATAATATCGAAGTACCGATGGCACAACACCTGCTGCACCATTGGTTGGGGCAGTTACTACTTGCCCGCCAGCTGCATTCTCTTCGTTTACCGCCATGGCATACACACTCATCCAATCGTTAGTGGTATGCGGGGGTGTCAAATTTTTACCCTTTTCTGAAATTAAAGCATCATAAATACCCTTAGCCCGTCTTTTTACATTTAACCCTCCCGGGAGCTGTCCATCATTTTCAAGGCCTCTCTTGATGCACATATCCATAGTCTTCCAAATTCGGGAGAGCCCATCTTTTATCTCCGCGTTAGAATGTAAGGCTTTTTCATTATCTCTTTTCATTTCAGCTATGGATTTGCCAGAACTCCTTGCCATTTGAAGCATTTCTGCTGCGGTTTTAAAAGGATAAGGCACTTCGGTTCCAATTTCATTTGGGGACACCTTTGAGAATTCGGACTTTGTTAGTATGAACCCTCCACCAATAGAAAAGTATATTTCTTCCAGTATTACATCCCCCTGGTGGTCTATGGCGTATAAAATCAATCCATTTGAATGTTCGTCTAGTCTTGGCCCATAATCAAAAATTAAATCCTCGGATGTATTAAATTTTAACTTGCCAAGTCCATCAGGTTCTAAAAAATGTGTTGATTGGATTCTGGAAAGTGCCTTACTTGCTTTTACTTCATCATAATTCTCTGGCGTAAACCCTTCGAGGCCTAGTGTGATAGCCCTGTCAGTCGCATGGCCTACGCCGGTAAATGCTAATGAGCCATGTAAACGACAACGTACGCCCGCAAAGTTAAATGGTGAAGATCGCATCAATTCGAGAAAATTATTTGCCGCTACCATTGGGCCCATGGTATGAGAAGATGATGGGCCAATCCCAATTTTAAACATATCAAATACTGAAACAAACATCAGAAAGTTCCCATATTTCTTATCGTGTAGAAAAAAGTTATATTTTTTCTCGTTTCCAGCTTCGTATAACGAAATTTTTACTAAAAAGCTTTATCAAAAATTACCTTTTGCAGTCTAAGGTATTAGATCACTCAAATTAGTCATAGAAACGACTGTTAATGACGAAGAAATGTCAATATAGAGGAAATGCAGTCAATCATTTTTGCTTTAATTTTTGTGAAATAAGCCAGAGGAAGATAATGCTTACTGATTTGTCACCAAACGAACGAGCAAAATACTTGTGCGCGGCGAAAGCTGCTGAATTTGTCGAGTCTGGAATGAAAGTTGGTTTGGGTACAGGCAGCACTGCTTATTGGCTTATTAAGCATTTAGGCCGAGAAGTACGTGAGCGGGATTTAAAGATCAAGGGTGTGCCTACCTCAAAAAAAACAGCAGAGCTTGCTGAGAGAGAGGGCATTCCACTTATTACGTTAGATCAGGCTGGTTGGTTAGATGTAACCATCGATGGTGCAGATGAAATCAGTCCAGATTTCAATTTAATTAAGGGTGGAGGAGGGGCCCATCTGAGGGAAAAAATAGTCGCAATGGCTTCCGATAAGATGATTGTCATTGCCGATTCATCGAAAAAGGTCGCTGAATTGGGTTCATTTCCATTACCCTTGGAAGTGTTACAATATGGCTGTGAGTCTACTAAAATTCAGGTTATTCGATATCTAGTGGAGATCGGATACGAAAATCCACGAGCAGTGTTTCGCTCGTTGGAGGGTGAAAGATTTATCACAGATGAAGGTAATTTAATATTAGACCTTCACCTAAATTCTATTTCTGATGAAGATAATCTTTCAGCTGGTTTAAATTTAATCCCAGGCGTCGTAGAAAATGGCTTGTTCGTTAATATTTGTAAATGTGCTGTATTGGCTGACGAAAATGAGCAGGTCACTGTAGAATTGAAAGACAGTGATGGTTGAGATTCTTAAAAGCCATTACAAAAAAATGGTTGAGTAAATTTAATGGGCTATGATTTTGATTTGTTTGTCATAGGTGGCGGTTCAGGCGGGGTTAGAGCTGCCCGAGTAACTGCCGCATTGCGTGACAAACGCGTTGGGCTGGCTGAAATGGATAGATATGGCGGCACGTGTGTTATTCGAGGATGTGTGCCAAAAAAGCTCATGGTGTTTGCTTCTGATTTTCCCTCTGCATTCAAGGAAGCTATAGGGTATGGATGGGAGCTGCCGAATGCGAACAGAATCGACTGGGATTTTTTCTCAAAAAAACTGAACGCTGAAGTATCTAGATTGGAAGAAATATATCGTAATCTTTTAAAGAATTCAGGCGTTCAAACGTTTGATCAACATGCGAAAGTCGTCGACGCTCATACTATTGAGTTGGGGAGTGGGACACAAATTACGTCTGAGTATATCCTGCTCGCTACTGGAGGCAAGCCGGACTTACCAGATATACCTGGAATTGATAATGTAATAACATCAGATCAGGTTTTTTCGTTAAGTGCCCTCCCTGAAAAGCTGTTAGTTGTTGGTGGTGGTTATATTGCCTGTGAATTTTCTTCGATATTCAACGGCTTTGGTTCTAGCGTAACCCAGTTCTGTAGAAGTGATACTATCCTCCGAGGTTTTGATATTGAAGCCACTTCTCTTGTTGCCACCCAAATGAAATCAAATGGTATAGATCTACAATTTGGTATGAATGTACTAAAAATAGAGAAAGAAAAAAACGGATTTCAAGTTACTGATAGCTTTGGGCGGGATCAATATTTTGACCAGATTTTGTTTGCCACAGGCCGTACTCCCAATTCAGAGGGACTGCAAATTGGATCAGCTGGCTTGAAATTCGGTATAAATAATGAGGTTTTAGTAGATAAATACTCCAGGTCATCAATCGGTTCTATTTATGCGATTGGTGACCTCACGAACCGAAAACAACTTACTCCTGTTGCAATTAAAGAGGCTATGGCTTTTGTTGAAACAGTTTTTCATAAAAATCCGACTTTTTTAGATTATACTTGTATTCCGACAGCGATATTTACAAAACCTGAAATGGGCACGGTTGGTTTGAGTGAGGAATTAGCTGTTGAACGAGGCCCAGTTGATATATTTACAACATATTTTAAACCAATGAAGACTGGATTTGCCGAGAACGAGGACAAATCTTTCATCAAGTTGGTAGTGTGTAAAAAAACAGATAAAGTCTTAGGGGTGCATATCGTCGCACCTGGCGCGGGTGAGATGATTCAAATGGCAGCAATTGCACTAAGTATGGGGGCAACAAAAAAGGACTTTGATAACACTTTGCCCGTCCATCCAACGCTTTCGGAAGAAATAGTTACTATGCAAAAACCAACGCGGAGTAGTTGAAATTTACAGATTACTTCCCAGTTATATTAAAAAGCACACGCTAACAAAAAGGAAAAATTAATGGCGGGTAATTCTGGCGGCCCTTGGGGTGGTGGATCTGGAGGACCAAAGCGTCCCAGCAATGGAAATGACGGTGGAAGGCCTCCTAAAAACAATAATCAGGGGCAAATGCCTCCAGAAATTGATGATATGCTTAAAAAGGGCCAAGAACAGCTCCGAGTGCTTATGGGCGGAGGTTCTAAAAGAGGTGGCCGTGGCTCGGGTAATCCTGGTGATGGCGGTATGGGCCGCAATAGCTTTGTACTAATTTTTTTACTACTTGCGGGTCTATGGGCATTTGCAAGTTTTTATACCGTTAAACCTGAAGAGAAATCGGTAGAGCTATTTCTAGGAAAATTTTCATCGATTGGTAATCCCGGTTTAAACTTTGCGCCTTGGCCATTAGTAACCAAAGAGGTTTTGCCAGTAACTCGCGAGCAGAACGAGCAAATTGGTGTTGGTGGTCGTGGATCAGATGCAGGCCTTATGCTTACTGGGGACGAAAATATTGTTGATATAGACTTCGAAGTCGTTTGGAATATCAGGGATCCCGCTGAGTATCTCTTCAATTTGAGGGATCCGCAGATTACAATCCGTGCGGTAGCAGAGTCTGCAATGCGTGAAATTATAGCTCAGTCTGAGTTAGCTCCGATACTAAACCGAGATCGTGGCTCTATCGCCTCGAGGCTTCAGGAGCTGATACAACTTACCCTGGATCGTTATGGAAGTGGCATCAACGTAGTGCGTGTTAACTTTGATAGAGCGGATCCTCCGGAGCAGGTAATTGATGCTTTTAGAGAGGTGCAAGCTGCGGAGCAGGAGCGAGATCGACTTGAAAAGCAGGCCGACGCGTATGCAAACAGGGTGCTTGCCCAGGCTCGGGGTGAGGCAGCCCAAACCTTGGAACAGGCAGAAGGTTACAGAGCTCAGGTAGTGAATGGAGCAACTGGTGAGGCTAGTAGGTTTACTGCTGTCCTCCGAGAATACAAAAAGGCACCTGAAGTTACTAGAAAAAGGTTATATATAGAAACAATGGAGCAAGTTTTTTCTGACGTTGAGAAAGTTATAATTGACGAAAGTGGTGGTGGCCAAGGTGTTGTTCCATACTTGCCGTTAAACGATTTGCGCAGGGAGAATAAGTAATGCGTAGAATTTCATATTTAATCCCCGCTTTAGTTGTTATTTTAGTTTTAGCTCTCTCATCAGTTTTTATTGTTGATGAAAGAAACAAAGCGTTAGTTTTGCAGTTTGGTAGAGTAGTTGCCATAAAAGAGGAGCCTGGGCTATCTTTCAAAGTACCCTTCATCCAAAATGTGGTATACTATGAAGACAGAATACTCAGTAGTGTAATAGACCCTCTTGAAGTTACCCCTCTAGATGATCGCCGTTTGGTTGTTGATGCATTTACGCGATACCGTATATCAGATGTTAATCAGTTCAGAGAAGCAGTTGGTACAGGTGGAGAGTTAGCTGCGGAAGGTAGATTAGATGGTATTTTGCGGAATGAATTAAGAGAAGTCCTGGGTTCAGTCTCATCTAATGATATTTTAAGTTCAGATCGCGCTTTATTGATGGAGCGCATTTTAAGTGGAGCTATTGTCAAGGGCCGCGCCATTGGTATTGAGGTAATTGACGTGCGGCTTAAACGGACTGATCTTCCCAGAGCAAACCTAGATGCTACTTTTGCGCGGATGAGGGCAGAGAGAGAACGTGAAGCAGCTGACGAAATAGCCAGAGGTAACGAAGCTGCTCAACGAGTAAGAGCGTTAGCTGACAGAACCGAAGTTGAGATAGTATCGGATGCGCGTCGCGATGCTGAAATTATTCGTGGTGAAGCAGATGCAGAGCGTAATGCTATTTTTGCAAATGCATTTGGAGAAGATCCAGAGTTTTTTGAATTTTACCGGTCTTTGACAGCATACAAAAATGCTCTTCAAGGAAAAAACTCTACCATGGTGATTTCACCTGATTCTGAATTTTTTGATTACCTCAAGTCAGATATTGGTTTGCAATGATAATGACTCTTGTTTGGGGAGTAGGATTGGTTCTATTGTTGGAGGGTATAGTTTATTTAGCTGCGCCCTCCTTAGTAGAAAGCGTTGTAAAAATAGTGGCTAAAACATCAATTCAGCAGAGGAGAATGCTAGGGGCCTCAATGGCATTAGCAGGCTCATCGATTTTATACGTAGTAAAATTTCTAAGCTAATGATGGTAAAAGCTATCCAATTTTTATCTCGAGCTATTGTCGTAATATGCTTGCCACCCTATCTGTATAAAAACAGAAATACGTTTCATTCAGTTCAACTTTAAGAAAACTTCGGATCGACAATATGCTTTATAAATCGCAATGTCTCGTGCGCGGCAGAACAGTAGAAGTAAGAAGCCAAGTTAGCATACTTATTTTGGTTTCTTGTTTTTTGATTTTTCAACTAACTGCAAGTATAATAAAAGCTGCCCCAGAAAGCCTCGCACCATTGGTCGAGAAAGTCAGTCCTGCTGTGGTAAACATCACTACATCTACAACGGTTACGGCTCCAGTTGGTCCACAAGGGATCGTGCCGGAGGGTAGTCCATTTGAAGATCTTTTTCGTGATTTTCAGGATCGTAATGGGGGCAATGGAGCCCCAAGAAACTCTTCAGCTTTGGGATCAGGGTTTGTTATTTCTAATGATGGGTACGTAATAACGAACAACCACGTGATTGAAGACGCTGATGAGATACGTATAGAATTTAGAGATGGTATGGAGCTTGAGGCAAAGGTGGTCGGTGTAGATAAGAATATTGATATAGCGCTGCTTAAAGTTGAGCACGATGTAGATCTACCCTTCGTGCAATTCGGTAATAGTGATATTTCTAAGGTAGGAGATTGGGTAATGGCTGTGGGAAACCCACTAGGCCAAGGTTTCTCAGTATCTGTAGGAATAATCTCAGCCAGAAATAGAGAGCTTTCTGGTGCCTATGATGATTACATACAAACCGATGCAGCGATAAACCGGGGTAATTCTGGAGGGCCTCTATTCAATATGGACGGTGAAGTTGTCGGTGTAAATACAGCTATCTTGTCGCCAAATGGGGGGTCGATAGGCATAGGTTTTTCAATGTCATCCAATGTGGTCGCTCCAGTAGTAGATCAACTGCGAGAATTTGGAGAAGTTCGGCGAGGCTGGTTAGGTGTTAACATTGGAAATGTTACTGATGATATGGCAGAGGCTCTTGGCTTGTCAGATACCTCGGGTGCAATAGTTTTAGACGTTTTTGATGGTCCTGCTTTGGATGCCGGACTGAAAAGTATGGATATAATTATATCTTTTGACGGGCAAGATGTAGGAAGTTCGGGAGAACTTGTAAGACTTGTGGGTAAAACAGCAGTTGGCAAAACAGTTAATGCAATTATTGTCAGAGAGGGTAGCGAGCAGACCTTATCGATCACGCTAGGGCAGAGGCCTGATCCTGACGCATTGGCCCAACGGCAAGAAATAGTACCAAAGAAAGAAGAGCCGAAAACCATATTGGGAATGTCTTTAATAGAGATTACGGATGTTCAAAGGCAAGAGATGGATCTTCCATCTGAGAGCTCAGGACTGATAGTGATGGAAGTGGAAGAAGAGAGTGTTGCGTTTGACAAGGGTATTAGACCTGGCGATATAATCAGCGATGCTGGTCAAAAAGCAGTCTCCACTTTGGGTGATTTTCTTACTCGAATTGACGAAGCGAAGAAAGCTGGTCGAGAATCTGTATTGTTGTTAGTTCGCCGAGATGGGCAGCCGAGGTTTGTAGTGTTACCTATAGATGATTAAACTAATTTAATCTTTTATTGGCTTTTAGAGAAAATTAATTTGTCCAAAAGGTCTGAAATATCTTCAATTTTTTCAGCTATTACGTGGGTTGTGTCTCCTTCATGTTGGAGTTTACCAGTAATTCGTAACAGTCTTCCTGATATTATAGCACGTCTATTTTTTTCATATACCTTGCGCCAAATTATTATATTTGCGTAACCTGTTTCATCCTCTAAAGTAAGGAAGATAACTCCCTTTGCCGTGCCAGGTCTTTGGCGTAAAATTACCAAACCTGCGACACAAATTGAAGTCAAATGGGCTGCCTTTTTAAGCATATTTGCGGGACACGCACTAGGTGGTTTAGGCCAGTTATAAAGCTCTTCATAAGACATAGAACAAATATAGAACATTGTTATTTTGTCGCAAGATATAAAATCAGGGGTCGCAAATTTCCTTTTTGAAGGTTAAGTAGTCGCTTATAAAAATTTATTTAAGCGAAGAGAGTGACAAATGCCTAAGATTACATATGTTGAGCACGGCGGCAGTGAACATGTAGTAGAAGTCTCTACCGGTCTTACAGTAATGGAGGGAGCTAGGGATAATAATATACCTGGTATTGATGCTGACTGTGGAGGTGCGTGTGCATGCTCAACCTGTCATGTTTACGTTCACCCTGATTGGGTTGAAAAACTACCAGCGCGCGAACCCATGGAAGAAGACATGCTCGATTTTGCTTATGAGCCGGATTCAGTAAGATCTAGGTTAACTTGTCAGCTCAAAGTCACAGATGCATTGGATGGTTTGGTCGTTCAAATGCCAGAAAAGCAAATATAATTCTGTGTTTAATGGTGGCATTACAATAAAGCTCTCCACCCAATATCAGTCCGATAGAAGCCTTCTTTCCAATCAATAGATTTGGCCATCTCATAAGCAATTGATTGCGCTTCCGCCAAAGTTCCTCCCCTTGCTGTTAAGCTCAGAACTCGTCCACTGTTTGCTACCAAATTATTGGCTTCTTTCGTAGTTCCTGCTTGAAAGCACATTTGGGACGAGGAGTTAGACAAATTTTTAACACCCTTTATAACAGATCCTTTCTTAATTTTTCCTGGATATCCAATAGATGCCATAACTACGCAAAGAGCATGATCGTCGGCCCAACTTACCCGGCAATCATCTAAGTCGCCGTTGCTTGTTGCTATAAGTAAATCCAAGACTTGCGCGCCTAATCTCATCATTAAAGGTTGACATTCTGGATCACCAAACCTTGCGTTATACTCTACCAAACGGGCCTTCTCATCTTTAATCATTAATCCTGCATAAAGTACGCCTTGATAGGGCTCGCCTCGTCTCTCCATTTCACGCAAAGTTGGTTTAATGATTTCTTCAATTACGGTGTCTTCAATCTTTCCTGTTAAAACAGGTGCTGGTGAGTAAGCACCCATTCCACCTGTATTTGGTCCCGTATCACCATCGCCTACGCGCTTATGGTCTTGAGCTGTTCCAATCGGTAGTAGTTTTTGTCCATTACAAAGTACAAAAAACGATGCCTCCTCACCCTCCATAAACTCTTCAATAACAACTTTCGTTTCTAGATTCTGACTACAAGAATTAAATATATCTTCTAATGCTTGATAAGCAGTTGGCAAATCCATTGCGACAGTAACGCCTTTCCCGGCAGCGAGACCATCAGCTTTTATTACTATTGGAGCACCTTGTTCTTCTACATATTCTTTTGCAGATCCCAGTTCATTGAACTTTGCGTATTTTGCAGTTGGTATATTCGCAGACGTGCATATTTCTTTCATAAAGCTCTTTGAAACTTCTAAATTAGCAGCTGCTTGGGATGGGCCAAAGACAAGGAAACCATTATGTTTAAGTGCATCTGAAACGCCGGCAGCCAAAGGTGCTTCTGGGCCGATTATAACAAAATCTATCTTCTCGCGTTTTGCTAAAGCTACTACTTCGTCGCAATTTTCAATGTTGGTCTTTGAAATTTCAGCAATATCTGCTATCCCGGCATTTCCAGGAGCCACAAGTAATCTACTACATTTTGGATTTTGTTTGACAGCCCAAGCTATAGAGTGTTCTCGAGCACCACTGCCAAGTATAAGGATATTCATGTTTCAAGACCCCTTGGACTCCATCTATCAGCGTTTTATGCTTGCATTAATTAGAAAGCAAGGGCGGTAAATGTCTGAAGTAATAGAGAATAATCTAGTGGGCGATAACCAACCTGAATATAGCGTTAGTGAAATTTCGGGCGTTGTTAAGGGGCTTATTGAAAGTGAGTTTGAATACGTTCGGATTCGAGGTGAAATTGGTCGAGTTTCAAATCCCCGATCTGGTCATATCTATTTGGATCTTAAGGATGAAAGGTCAGTTTTAGCGGCAGTTATTTGGAAGGGAAATGTCCGAAATCTTCCAGCAATGCCAGAGGAGGGTTTAGAAGTTGTTGCATCGGGAAAGTTAACCACTTTCGGGGCCCAATCTAAATATCAATTGATCGTAGATCAGATCATGCCCGCGGGTGAGGGTGCATTGATGGCTTTGCTCGAAAAGCGTAAAGAAAAGCTTAAGCAGGAAGGCATGTTCGATGTGTCAAGGAAAAAGCCTTTACCCTATTTGCCGGATGTTATTGGCGTCATAACTTCTTCATCCGGGGCGGTGATAAGGGATATACTGCATCGGCTGAAAGACCGTTTTCCGAGAGAGGTTTTAGTCTGGCCCGTTTCGGTTCAAGGCGATAGGTGTGCGGTGGAGGTGTCCAGGGCTATTGATGGCTTCAACAGATTGACAGAATTTGACGAAATTAAAAAACCAGATCTATTAATTGTGGCTCGGGGAGGTGGATCATTAGAAGATTTATGGGGCTTCAATGAAGAAATTGTATTGCGTGCTGTTGCTGCATCGGACATACCTGTGATTTCTGCAATAGGACATGAGACCGATACCACTTTAATTGACCTTGTTTCCGATGTAAGGGCGCCCACACCAACCGCTGCTGCAGAAATTGCAGTACCGGTTTTAAGTGATGTATCCAAAGCTTTAGATAAGATCGTAAATAGACAATGGCAGCAACTCAAGCAAAAGCTATTAATCTCTGAGCAGAGATTGGTTGCTGTTTCACGGTTGATGCCGAGAAGTGAAGAACTTTGTGCGTTACAAAGTCAAAGATTGGATGTTGCCTCTGAAAGATTACCCAGGGGTCTCATAAGTCTACTTCAGCGTAGCAAATTGCAAAGCGCAAGGGTGTTTGCAGGTCTACAGCCGCGGTTTCTTGAGCAAGTGGTGCGGGCGCAGTATGAAAGAAAGACGAATTATTTTCAGTCATTAAGGGCAGGTTTCGAGCGAAATTTAGAAACAAAATCTATTAATCTTAAACTAAAACTGAGTGATTTACGAGCGAATGATTTGCATCGACAGATTAAAACAAAGGAACTTAATTTTAACCGGTTAACCCAACGTTTTTTGAATTTAGGGCTCAATATCATAGCGCCAAGATTAGCAAATTTAAATAACCTGGATCGGCTAAGAGAAACACTTGGTTATAAAGAAACTTTAAATCGTGGTTACTCGGTAATCAGAGCGGATGGATCAGTCGTGACATCTACTGTAGAGGTCATTGACAAAGCTGAACTTGAAGTAGAATTTAAAGATGGGAGAATTGGAGTTTGTATTTCCGACAAAGCCGATATTACAAAAAAACAGGCTGCCAAGCATAACAACAAATCCAAAGCTGGAGGTAGTAGCCCTAAACAGGGTAGCCTCTTTTAGCGCTATATGGAATTTTTGGTCAATGAAGATAGCAAAAAAAATCACTCATGAAACTTTAAGCTGTATTGTTAATTTAATGGATAGAAAATTGGGCCAGAGTTGTCTTAGGAGACATAATGTCTTTTTTTAAGAAATTGAAGGATAGGTTGTTTAAGTCGTCGTCAAAAATTGACGAGGGCTTGGAAGCCATTGTTCAAGAAGCGGCAGAGGATGTACGAATTGATCAGGATCAAGAAAAAGTGCCGGTTTTGGGAGACGGTGTTGACAATATAAAAGTGGTCGAAGAATTGCCTCCAGAGCCAGAGCCAGAGCCAGAGCCAGAGCCAGAGCCAGAGCCAGAGCCAGAGCCAGAGCCAGAGCCAGAGCCAGAGACAGAGCCAGAGCCA
>Ga0208127_1000208_pt1 | contig 30075 bp, 30 predicted proteins | sample ETNtaG_6_FD_185751 | JGI IMG/M metagenome (GOLD analysis project Ga0208127, IMG submission 185751) | Marine microbial and viral communities from oxygen minimum zone, Eastern Pacific Ocean - ETNP201306SV45 (SPAdes) (version 2) | ecosystem: Environmental > Aquatic > Marine > Oceanic ... | reverse complement strand
GCACCCTTTTCTTGTAGTGTATTGGCAATTCCAGCAACTGTAGATGCCTTTTGACCAATAGCTACATAGATACAGTACACAGGCTCACCTGCGTCGTAAAATTCTTTTTGATTTAAGATGGTGTCAATACAAACTGTGGTTTTACCCGTTTGGCGATCACCAATAACCAATTCACGTTGTCCACGTCCTACTGGAATCATGGCATCAATTGATTTAATTCCAGTTTGAAGTGGCTCGTTTACCGGCTGGCGATAAATTACTCCTGGCGCCTTGCGCTCCAATGGCATTTCAATGGTTTCTCCTTCAATAGGACCTTTACCATCAATTGGCATACCAAGTGTGTTAACGACACGACCTACAACACCCTCACCTACATTAATGGAAGCAATGCGTTGTGTGCGCTTAACTGTATCTCCTTCTCTAATTCCTTTAGACGGACCCAAGAGTACTACTCCCACATTATCTTCCTCAAGGTTAAGTACAATTCCTTCTAAACCAGAGTTGAAAGTCACCAATTCGCCATATTGCGCATTCGATAAACCATATACACGGGCAATACCATCACCCACTTGGAGTACTGACCCTACTTCGTCAAGAGAGACACTGCTGTCAAATCCTGTTAATTGCTGTTTTAATATCGCGGATACTTCCGCGGCTTTTACTTCTGCCATGATATTGCGTTTGAACGTAACGTTTGTTTTAATGAGTTGAGTTGATAAGCGACACTCGCATTGAGCGCTACATCATCAAGTCTTAATATAAACCCACCAATAATGGTAGGGTCTACTTTATTGACCAGGGTCACTTTCTTATCTGTGAGTGTGGCCACTTTAATCAAAATTTCTTTTTCTAATTCGGGAGTGATGGGCACTGCTGTTGTGGCAATTGCTTCAACCAACCCCAAATGGTCTTGGTATAGCTCTTTAACCTTAAACGCAATACCATCAAGGTTGTGCGTACGGTTGTTTTCAGCAACAAGGCGTAATAGGTTTTTACCGGCATCGCTACACTGTGCAAAAACAGCTTGAAGCATATTGTGCTTCAAATCACTGTTGATTATAGGGCTTTGCAAAACAGCTTCTAAGTCACGGTTATTCTGTACGGTATAATATACCGTTTCCATGTCTTTGGCAAGTGCATCCAATTGACCATCTTCGATGGCCTTTTGCACGGCTGCTTTGGCATAACGTAATGCTGCTCTAGTTCCTATCATGCTTTGAGATCAACATCTTTAAGTAACTTCTGTACCAGTTCGGTTTGCTTTTTGTCTGAAGAAAGCTGCTCTTTGGTAATTGTTTCTGCTATTTGAAGTGATAGGTCGGCTACTTCATTTTTCAGAGAAGTAATGGCCACTTGCTTTTCACTTTCAATCGCTTCTTTGGCTTGTGCAATAAGCAGTTCTGCTTGAACTTTCGCTTCGCCCTTTGCATCGTCAATCATTTTTTGACGTAGCTCGCGCGCCTCTTTTAGTAAGCCATCTCTTTCAGCACGTGCTTCCTTGAGAATTCGCTCATTGTCAGATTGAAGGTTTTGCATTTCTGCACGTGCCTCTTCTGCCGATTTCATAGCCGAGCGAATGCCTTCTTCCCTTTCGTTTATGGTGTTTAGTATGGGTTTCCAAGCAAATTTGCGGAGCAATAAAAGAAGTGCAACCACAATTGCTGTTTGCCATATAAACAAGCCAAACGAAAATTCGCCTAATAATTTTTCCATAGGGTTATATTTAAGTAAGATAAGCAGCAGCCTAGCCGCTGCTTATCTAAAACTTGTGTTCTTACTATACAGCAAATAGCGCTGCAAAACCAATCCCTTCAATAAGAGCGGCTGCAATCAACATAGCTGTTTGAATTTTCCCGTATGCTTCAGGTTGACGAGCAATAGCTTCCATAGCTGAACCACCGATTCTACCGATTCCCATACCTACGCCGATTACGACGAGACCTGCACCTACGATTACTGGAATTTCCATGTGTATATATTTAATTGTTAATGTTTGTGTTTAATGCGCTTCATCATGATGTTCTTCCACGGCAAACCCAAAATAGAGCGCCGATAGCATGGTGAATATATAGGCCTGCAATGCGGCCACTAATAATTCGATTAAGGAGATAGCAAAAGCCAATAAAAAAGACAAACTGCTACCTAACCAATTGTTAAAAATAAACATAAGCCCAATGAGGCTCATTAATACGATATGTCCCGCTTGCATGTTGGCATATAAACGAATCAACAAAGAAAAAGGTTTGATAATCACACCCAATAGCTCAATTGGCATCAGGAGTATTTTCATGGGAATAGGTACGCCTGGCATCCAAAAGATGTGTGCCCAATAGTTCTTATTGGCGGTCAAATTGGTCAACAAAAATGTAAGCAGCGCCAATCCAAATGTGACGGCAATATTTCCAGTAACGTTAATACCTAGTGGCGTAAGCCCCAAAAGGTTCAAAAACCAGATAAAGAAAAATACAGTTAGCAAAAAACTCATGTAACGGCCGTGGTGTTTTTCTCCAATGTTTGGGATGGCGATATCGTCGCGGACATATAAAATTATTGGCTCAAAGAAGCGACCTATACCAGCAGCAACGCCGCCGTTTTTAGCATAAGATTGTGCTAGAGAGCGGAACAATAAAAACATTAATAATGCTGTAAACAGCATGGTCATAACGCTTTTGGTCATGGAAAGGTCAAGTGGCTTTTCATTTGTAGCATGGTGCTCGTCATCATAGTTGATGGTGCCCTCCTCATTTGTTTTATAAATTTTTCCGTGATAGAGTTTATAGTGATTACTACCTTTTGACACAACCGCCTTGCCATGCTTGAATTTAGCGGATGAAAATATCACAAGCCCGTTGTCCCAAAGAATTACGGGCAGACCGATATAACCAATGTATTTTTTTTTGTCACCTTCCTTGTAAGAACCCAAATAGAAATCGTGAGAGTCTTTTAGGTGATGTTGGATGTATGCTTTGATTTCCTCTTTTAGCGAACCCTTTTTTTCAGGCTCCTTATCATTAGAAATGGCAAACGCATGGCATGCTAAAACAAGCGTAAAAAATACAAGAAGTGCTCTTTTCAATGGTTTTGCTTTTATCTTGACATTTCGTCGAAATTTAAACGCAGCAAATGTACACTTTTAGCTACAAGAAAAAAAGATAATAAGTCGAAAAAATTAAGCTGTGTTTTTTATTTTAATCCTGCCGAAAATCAAAAAATAAAACCTAAAAAACCAAAGCTTAAGCCTATTCGTAACGATTTAAGAATTTTACTAGCCCGTATATGTTAACCGCTAAGACCAACATGAGCAGAAGCAAGGTTACAGTTTTACCTGTTTCCCATCGCATATCAAGAGTTTTTCCAGCAATTGACGCAAGATACAGACTAACGCCCATTTGAATGGTTAGTCCAGAAAGGACTGCCCAAGTCTTAGGCCGTTTTTTCGGCTTTTTGGGATTTTTCATCAACCATTGACTTTACTGATGGAGCTTTCATACTACATTGTGCGTTTAGTGTGGCACCAGATTCAACAGCTAGCTTACCAACAGTAACTTGTCCTTCCACAATACCATCAGATTTTATGGTTAGCAGTCCGTCCACAGAAAGGTTTCCATTGAAATTGCCAATAATATCGGCATAGCCACAATGTACTTCGCCATTAACAGTCCCTTCTTTGCCAATTACTACACGGCCTGAGGTATTTATTTTACCCTCTAAAGCCCCATCTATGCGAAAGTCAGACTTTGATTCAATTTCACCAATAATTTTAGTATTGGGTTCTACAAAATTGATTTTTACATTATTCTTCGAATCCATATTTTTTTGTTTTTTTTCTGAAAACATGTCATTTAATTTTCCAATTGTTCTAGCCGTTTACTTACAAACGCATTACGATATTGGGAAGCCGAAATTACAATATTTTTGGATGCCAACAAACGCGGATTGTTTTTGCGCAAAATCCCAACAGTTTGTTTTGCGCTATTTATTGATAGGAAACCGTGAATTACCAATGTCTCAACATCTCGATCAAAAACATCAATTGATACACGCAATAAGTCTTCAATACCTTCTTCAGCTAACCAAGCCTCTAGCCACACCTTGTCTGCTTCTGATTGCTCACGATCTTTAAAGGACCTTATGATAATAAACTTAGCCTTTTCGTTTGTTCCCAATGCTATATCGTTATAAACATCAAAGCCATCAATTTGCGCTTGTGCTTTTTGAGCACCATTGGTTTTTGGATAGGTTTGCACAATAGAGGTCAAAGCATCCTTGTAGGCTTTTAGCCCATCGAGCCTGCCTATGGCCGTAGCGCGTAGCAATGCCCACTCCGCTTGTAATTCTTTATCTGTAAGTTGAGGAATAAAATGTTCACTTTGTGCAATGACAGCTTTAAACTCTTGTGCTCTAAATTGGGCCTTAGCAGCATTTATTTCAGCCTGATTGGCCAATAATGTTTCTGCCAAAATATCGGGTCTCTGAATTATTTTGGCATAATCACTCTCCGGATAAGAGGCTAATATTTTAGAACGCCATTTGCGTTGTTGCGCAGGATTGTCATTATATAATTTATACATATGGTATAATGTAGGCGGAATATAACGCACATCCGGATTGGCAGCCAAGAGAGAATTGAATCTGTCAATGGCAAAGCTTTTGATTAAAAATTGTTCTTTATAAGCCAAGCCCGCTTGAAAATAGGCTTCGTTTTGAAGTTGCTGTAGGCTATCGCGCGCCTCAGGGGGTGGGATTTGTGACAAATAGGTCTCTGGATTTAATTTGGGGTCAATGACTTCAGCTATACTTTTAACTTCTGACGTTTCTTCTTCAGTAGTGATGCTTTTTGTAGGGTCATACTTCCAATTATCAGCCAATGCTATATTTGCCCATTTTTGTTGAAAGTCAATCTTTCCCTTGGATACTTGACGGCTATTGTAAAAGTAGAAATCACCGAGCTTAGTTGCTAAAATATTGTTTCCTCCACTGGCTTGAGCTTCAGCCTTTTCTTTTTCTGCAGTTATTTTTTCGATATATGCATTCACAACAGCTTTTTGTGCTTCTTCCGGCATATCAATAAGACGCAGCAGACTATCGGTTTCTGTAATTGTTTTTTCGTAATTGATGATATCATCAAGTTTTTTACGTTTTCGAGCTACTCTCCTATAACGCTTAGTCTCAGATGTAAGGTTTTGAAGAGTGCTGTCTAAATAAGCACCAGCTTTAACAAAAGCCACTTGGTCTAGGCGGTTGAGGGCCAATTGCTCATAAATTAATGATTTGAGATACTTATCATTGGTATTGGTTTGCAGTGATGCTTTTAGTTCAGTTTCTGCGTTAATGGTGTCTTTGCCTTTGAGCAAGTAAGTTCCATAGAAATAGTGAATTTTATCTCTAAACCTTCTGTCTTCATCGCTCCGTAACAGCCGTTTATAAGCCTTTAGAGTTTCTTCATCTTTGGGCTTGTTGTTTTTAAGTTGTGCTAGGCGTGCGTGAATCCATAATTTACGAGGAAGCCGACGGTTCAGGTCCAATACATGTTGGTAAGAAACAATAGCTGAATCTGCATAGTTGAGATCTTCATAAATCTGTCCCAACAGGTAGGCATACCTACCTCTTTTGGACGCTGATTTTTCTGTGGCGAAAGCTTTTGTCAGGAACTCAGTAGCCAAACTATCTTTTCCTTCTCTAAGCAATGCATCTGCGAGCGCAGCCTGACTGATTGCATATTGATTGTTGTTGAGTAAGCCCGACTGGGCAATATTTTTTAGTTCTCGTGCCGCTCTTTCGTGTTGTCCTAGGGCCAAATAACTTTTTGCACGCCAGAGTTCAGCTACAATAGCCAAATCATCACCTGACATATTTTTAATCAAATAAGTGAAAGCTTCAATGGCTTGAAGATATTTACCACTGTAATATCTACCCTTACCCAACAATAAATATGCTCTTGCAATTTGATTGTTGCGTTGTTCTCCTTTGATGAGCATGGAGTGTTTCTGTACCGTAAGCACCGCTTTGTCCTGTACGCGATCAAAAAATTCGTTTGGGGCCACATCTTCTGCTGCATATGCTTCTGGCAAGACATATGGGTCAACAGGCAAGCGCAACCAATAATTATCGTTGTGATTTAGTGTGATGTCCAGAAGCCCGTATCTAAGCGCTTCTTCTGCATTAAAAAGGGGGTTGAACTTAGCGGTAGTTTTGTGGTAGAAGCGGTTCACAGCAGCATCTTTTTTGGTAGAACACCCAATGGCGACCAAAATAATTACGCAAAAAAGAATGGCGTTTCTCATGTTGTAAACCTATGATAAAAACTTAAAATATCAGACTTTAGTATACACAAACTACAACTGCGTACAAACAAACTATAGCTGCTCTTGGAAAAAAGCTTCAAGTTCTTTAAGTGTTTTGGAAGATGTTTTTTCATCACGAACTATTTTTCCTTTGTTAAGGACCACTATTCTGTCACAAACATCTGTTACATGCTGCAGGTCATGACTGGAAATTAGAAATGTTTTTCCAGTTGCGCTGGCTTCCTCTTTTAACAGTTTCTTTAGTCTAATTTGTGTTGTGGGGTCTAGGTTAGCAAAAGGCTCATCCAAAATGACCAAGGGGGTATTGGACAACAGTGTTCCAACAATACCCACCTTTTTCTGATTTCCTTTAGACAGATCACGTATATACTTTTTTTGTCCTAATATTTCGCCGTGGAAAAAGTCTTCGTAAGGTTCCAAAGCAGCTTTAATTGCGTCCTTTTTCATGTTTCGTAACCCGCCCACAAAATAAAAATACTCTTCGGGGGTTAGGTAGCCAATAAGGAATTGTTCATCTACAAAAGCAGCAGTATGCGTTTTCCAGCTTTCATCTTTTGAAACCACTACCTCATTATTTTTTACTTCACCAGTTGTGGGTTCAATCAGATCTAGGATAAGACTAAAGAGTGTTGTCTTTCCAGCACCATTATTCCCTACCAACCCAAAGGTTTGTCCACTTGGGATTTTTAAAACATCTATATCGAGCACTGTTTGTTCAGCGTATTTTTTTGAAAGGAAGTTGATATCAATCATGTGTTTTTTTGTTTATAAGCGGCAAGTGTTTCGTATTTTTCTTCTTGGTATACTTTTTCAATCCAACCAAAAACAAGATTTCTAAATGCAAACCCTAGTAGACCAACGACAGCGATTAGTATAAAGCCCATAAGCTTGCTATGCACCAAAACCCCGATGTAAAAAATAAACATGGGCAAAAATATTTTTGGTATACCAAGCAGGATTGTTTTTACATTAAAAGATTTTTTATCACCAAAGGCACGCTGCATTGAATTAAGGTCAATGGGTGTTCTTGTGTAGGCTCCCGAAAGCAGGACCATATGAGCATTTACGCCAATGTTATAGATGCCTCCAGCTATGATGGCAAAGTAGCTTTCCCAACTAAAAAAGATGTAGAAGCTTGCTAGAGGAATGCTAACTAAAGTACCAACAACAACTAACCACCACTTGGATTTTAAGTATTCCTTATAAGGTACATTTTGTGTCATCATTAGTGCGTAATATCCGCTATCCCAACTCGGAACAAACTGACCAAAATTGAATAGAAAACCTCCACTGACAAAAACACCTACGAAAACCTTGATTACGGGCGTATCGTAAATATCCATCATAAAAATAAGCCCATAAAACAAGAAGGCAAAGCCCATCCAAACGGCCATACGAGCACGTTTATTTCTTACAATGAGTCGAATGTCATTTTTTAGAAAAAAGGAAGTGCGCCCGAAACCATCCAACCATTTGAGCTCGGTTGCGCGTTGTACTTCATTCTTAGGACGCATTTCATCGCTGTCCATGTACAATTTCTTTAGAAAGTGATTAAAACTCCAACGGTACGAAAACAACATAAGCACTATAGGAACCAAAGCCCAAAGTGGCTGGTTGTAAGGCGCCATAAATACAGGCTCTGAAAAAGCGGTGATGTCAAAAATTTCGTAATACTGTAGCCCAAACAGTGCTATCAAAATGAAGGCTGTTATTAATAATAATTTGTCTTGACTATTGAGTAACACATTCAAAAAATTGGTTGCCAAAATGATACTGCCAATACTTACCCACCAGCTAATAACCCCCCAGAGGCTGTATTCTTCATTGATGAGAATAAAGCCAAACGGGATAAAAAAGAACAGGTTAACAATATTAAAAAAACTGATAATGCTCTTGGTTAGTCCAAAATGCACAATACTCTTTTTGGAAAAGGGCATTGCCAATAAGGGCTTAACATGCACCATAGGCATTTTTTGAATAAAATAGCGGATTACTACCCACAGCACAAAAGCATAAATCAAAAACCCACTTACAGTTGGTAAGGGATCCAAGTCAAAATCATTTTGAATACTGTAAAATGCAATTACAGCCAAACTCGCAAAAAGAAATCCAAAATATGCCCAGACGACAACAATCAATATTTTTTGCGCAAGCTTAGACGCAACACCAGCCGCTCTAAAAAAAGACTTCCATTGCAGATAAATAAATTTTTTAAACATAAAAAGGTGCGTTCAGACAAATATAGATTTTTTGATCCTTATTTTTTACCCAATATTTCTCGCGCCAGTTCTATTACTGTTTTTGGATCTATGGTTCGCATGGCATCTTCATAACCACGACGGATTTTATTGCCGTAGACAGAAGTAGGCAAGAAGGGATATTGCAAACGGTCTGCCGATAGGCTGTTGGTCTCTGCCTGCCCAAAAGGGGCAAACCCCAAAAAAGGATGTGTAGCCCCCCAAAGGCTAATGACTGGCACTCCGTAATTAGCAGCCAAGTGTCCATTAGCAGAATCCATGGAAATCATCAAATGGAGTTGGGCAATTAGCCGTAGTTCAGCATCAAAAGCATATACGCTGGTTGCGTTTACTACATTCTGATAGGCCTTTGCCCATACGTCTAGTTGTTCACGCTCTACACGTCCAAAACCAAATAAAATAATTTGATATTCTTGTTGTAAAAATGCAACTACCTTTTGCATTAGGTCTAGCGGATATTGCTTGCCTTTGTGGGCAGCGAAAGGTGCTATACCAATCCACTTTTTGCTTTGGTCTAGCTTTAACGCTTCCGTATTTGGGCAAATTGGTTTTGGCGGGAATTCGTGTGTATCTAGTGATATTGGAAAGCCCAATTGCTCAAATACTTGGGCATAACGGTGGATTTGTGGAACCAATGGAACCAAGGTTTTTTGACGTGGTTTTGTAAGCTTTTTTTTTGCTTTTCTGCCTTTGTTAAGCACTGCTTTTCGTATCCAAAAACGAGGCCCGAACAAGCTAAGAAGTATTTTAGTACGCAATACATTATGCAAATCAGCAATGGCGTTGGGTTGCGCTGCAAGTAATATTTTAAAGAGTCGGTAAAGTCCATCAATTCCTTTCTTGGCACCATTAAAATCAGGGCAGAAAACAGTAGTATTAGGTAGCTCTTCGAAAAGAGGGGCAAAGCGATTACGCGTCACTATTGTTATTCGTAATTTTGGATATGTTTGGATCAAGCACCTCAATACAGGTAAACACATTGCTACATCGCCCAAAGCCGAGAAACGAAGTACCACAATGTGTTTGGTTGCCATTAAGATTTGTTCTGGTACAGGACGGGGTTTAAAGATTCGTCATTGTACATTTTCATTTGCTTGTACACTTTCATGTACTTTTTGCCAGCTTTCATGTCAGTAAGTAGCTGGTCAATGGCAGTTGATAAATCTGTTTTTTGCTCCATTAAAACAGCAAGCTTTTTGGCACAAGTAGCACGGTGTTTTTCCGACGCGGAGGGACGGTGGGCTTCCTCTTTCATATGGTAAATTTTTAATGCCAAAATAGACAATCGGTCTATAGCCCAAGCCGGACTTTCGGTATTAATGGTAGCATCATCTAGATTTTCAACAGAACTAAATTCTTTTAAAAAATAGCTGTCAATATATTCCACCATGTCAGTACGCTCTTGGTTTGAAGCATCAATTTTACGTTTCAGTTCTAAGGCCGATACGGGATCTATACTAGGCTCGCGAATTAGGTCTTCATAGTGCCATTGTGTCGTATCGATCCAATTTTTGCGATATAGTAAATGATCAAGGCTTTTGGGTTCATAGGGATTTTCAAAAGGCTGATCTACACTGTCTAAAATGTGATATTGTGAAATACTTTCTTCAAAAATTTTAAACGCGTGAGCGGTATTCATGGTAGAAATTTTCTTCAAAGATAGCGCAAAATCTAAAAGCTATCTTGTATTTGCTTTGTGCCAACATTAGGTGTATTTTTGCATGGTAAAATTAATTTTATGAAATCCGTTTTTGAAGCCATTGCGTTCCTGTTCGAAGAAATTCTTTTTATCCCACTTAACATGCTTCGTGATTTGGGCGCCAGCAATTGGTTTGCTGCTAATGCCTTTAACTGGCTCTTTTTGATGATTGGTTTTGCAGGCTTGTTCTACTGGTTACGTCAGTTAAAGAAATTTAATGACAACAACGAAGAGGACTTTGATTCTACTTCCCACTCGTTTCTATAAATCGAAACCTAAATCTTTTCGGAAATACATTCCCTCGAATGATATGTTTGACAGCTTGCTGTATGCATCCGTGAGTGCTTCTTGCACATCAGTACCGAAGCCTGTTGATGCCAAGACCCGTCCACCATTGGTTACTATTTGACCATCAACTTCATTAGTTCCCGCTTGAAAAATAAGTCCATCGCCAGTTAAACCAGAAATGACCTTTCCTTTTTCGTAGGCTTCTGGGTAGCCACCAGACACACCTACTACGGTTGCCGCAGCTTGTTTACTGATTTGGAGTTCGATTTCATCTAGACGTTTTTCACCAGTAGCTAAAAGCAGCTCTGCTAAATCGTTTTGGATACGGGGCAATACCACTTGGGTTTCGGGATCTCCCATACGTACATTGTATTCAATCACAAAGGGATCGTCACCAACACGAATAAGACCAATAAACACAAAACCAACAAAATCAAGCTTATCTTTTTTAAGCCCCTCCATGGTGGGAGTTATGATACGATCGTGAATTTTTTGTTTGAAAACAGGGTCATTAAATGGAACCGGAGAAACAGCCCCCATACCCCCAGTGTTGAGTCCAGTATCGCCTTCACCTATGCGTTTGTAATCTTTGGCAAAGGGAAAGGTTACATGGCTTTCACCATCGGTAAGCACAAAACAAGAAAGCTCAATGCCGTCCAAAAACCCCTCAATAACAACTTGCTCGCTTGCAGCACCAAACTTCTCATTGGCCAGCATATCTGTAAGTGCCGCTTTAGCTTCATTGAGTTCATGGATGATGAGTACCCCTTTACCAGCTGCAAGACCGTCGGCCTTAAGTACGTAGGGCGCAGGGATGGTTTCCAAATAGGCCAATCCATCATTTAGTGATTGTTTGTCAAATTGTTTATAGGGCGCAGTGGGGATGTTGTGCCGCTGCATAAAGGCCTTGGCATAGGCCTTACTACCTTCAAGCTGTGCGGCCTCCTCTTTTGGACCTATCACGGGAATATGACTTAAGGTTGGATGGTTAGCAATATGATCGTGAATACCTGCGACAAGGGGCGCTTCGGGTCCTACTAAAATAAGATCAATGGCATGGCTGCTAACAGCTTTTGCTACAGCCTCAAGTTCTGTAGGAACGATTTCAATATTGGTGCCTAGTTGAGCAGTGCCCGCATTTCCAGGGGCAATAAACAAATTGGGTTTTAGTGCGCTTTGGGAAAGCTTCCAACAAAAGGTGTGCTCTCTACCGCCGTTGCCAAGGATAAGAATGTTCATCTAAAGGTTTTGGCAAAAATAGAAAAACGAAGGGGATTAATAGTTGTATTTACAGCTTGAACTATTTACCCTGCTCAGGTTCTTTAAATCACATACAAATACACCATAAAGAAATGGCAGCTCGCACCACCCAAAACAAACAGGTGCCAAATAAAATGGTTGTACGGTATTCGTTCTATGGCGTAGAATAGCACCCCAACCGTGTAAGCTACACCTCCGCCAAATAACAAAGTTAAGGCTTTGGCATCTAGTGCTTTATTGAGTTCATCATAGGGGATAATGGCCAACCAGCCCATAGCTAGGTACAAGAAAGTTGAAAACCGCTCAAATTTGCCTGTGAAAAAAAGCTTTAAGACCAGCCCAAAAATTGCAATGCCCCACACCACCCAAAATAGAATCCAGCCCAAACCATTGGGAATCGATATTAACAGCAACGGCGTATATGTACCTGCAATTAGGAGGTAAATACTGATGTGATCGGCAACCCTAAAGAAGTGTTTGTGCTTGCTTGTTGACATTGCGTGATAGCAAGTTGATGCCAGAAACAATAAGATAATGGATATACCATAGACAATAACGCTAAAAAGCCCAAAGGGATTAGATTGATCTACGCCCAAAAGCATTAAGACCAAACCAGCTATGCCTAAACCAACACCTATGCCGTGTGACCACGCATTGAGCTTTTCTTCAATCAACATAAATAAATATATTTATTTTTTGTAGTTAATTTCCACCATGACCTCATTGCGACGGTTGTAGAATTTATAAGGGCTATCATATCCCAAAAATTCAATCTCTCCTTTGGGTTCAATGCTGTTATTTTCAAGTATCTTCATTAGGCGCTTTGTGTATTTTACTTCTTTGCTTGCACTAGTATATCCACTATAACGTATGGCAGCGACATAGCGCGGTTCTGTAATGCGAAGTCTAACATTCTCACCCGTGGGTTCGGGAGCTCCTTTTTGATGTACATCAAGTGGCATCACAAAAGCCATTTCTGATTTGTCTTCATTCATGTATACTGGTGCTGTCATGGCAATTTTTTCTTCAGCTTGATTACTGCCTGAGATGTAGCGAAATAGCTTTCCGAAGTTGCCGCCACCACTTGTTTGGACCAAAGTTGCACTTGGATAAAATCGAATTTCAACACTGTCGATTTTCTTAACGACTTCGTAGGGTTGTATTTCGGTGTTTTGTGCCAAAGCTATTGAATGAACACTCAATATAGCTGAAAATAGTATCACAAATATCTTTTTCATACGTTCTATTTTATTTTTCTAATGTCGCGCTGCACGTCTTTGCTTACTATTTTTAGATACTTTTTACGCTTTGCATCAGAAACAAAAGGTACTGACCAAAACTGTTTGGTTTTGGTAAAGAGTGCAAGTTTCCACCCAAATACAAACGAATATACCCCCATAACTAGACGCAATTTTACGGAGTTGAGGTATAAGGTTTTTACAGGGAGTGCAGGTGCCCCATGTGTTACATAAGTACGCACTTTTTTGTCACTTAAAAACGACTTTGGATAGGCATATAGTTTGGTCAAATTGACAAACTGATAGGCAAAGCCAGGTGTTAGCACCTCGTCAAAAAATATTTCCATCCGAGGTGTAAGCCTGAACCACCACACAGGCGAAACAAAATAAATACGATCAGACCATGTAACCAATTCTTTATACTTTCCAATTACCGCATCTCTTGGACGGGTAAAACTGTCTCGATATAGGTCGATAATTTCGATATCCTCGTCAGCTTTTTCTAAACTGTCGACGATGGTTTTAAAGATTCCATTATAACAGAAAGATGATTGGTCTGGGTGACCAATGATAACCAGATTTTTCATAAGCAATTTTCACAAAGGTACCAATTTTGTGATAGCTCAGTTATTGAAACTAACCAGTTTAAAATTGCGAATGATTTTAGTACATTTACATTGCTATGAAATTAAACTTGTCCGCTGCTGGGATTACATTTACGCGACACATACCCAAGCACCAAACACCATTCGAGCGTCTTTTTGAAATTTTCAAGGAGCTCATTACGCATACTTCTGGCGATTTTGACGAAGCCATTGATTGGTTGCGCGAACTGGATAAAGAGTACGGGCTAACCAATTCAGAATATACAATAGACGATTTTATCGAAGACCTTTTAAAACGCGCCTACATTCAGCCAAAGGGAGATGGAACGGGTGATGGCGATGGCATGTCACTTACTGCCAAAACAGAAAAGCTCTTGCGTAAACACGCCCTAAAGCAAATTTTTGGTAAACTTAAAAAAGCAGGAAGCGGCAGCCACAAAACCAAAAATACAGGACAGGGTGCAGACGATACGGGCGAATTTAAAGCCTACCAATTTGGAGATCCTCTTGAAAAAATATCCATGACCGAAAGCCTGCGTAATGCGCAAATACGCACTGCAGGAGACGACTTTACTTTGCATCACGATGACCTAGTGGTAGAAGAAAGCTTTTATAACACACAAATGAGTACTGTTTTGATGATTGATATCAGCCACAGCATGATTTTGTATGGTGAAGACCGTATTACTCCAGCCAAAAAAGTAGCCATGGCACTGGCTGAGTTTATCACCACACGATACCCCAAAGACACCTTAGATATTTTGGTGTTTGGAAACGATGCCTGGCCCATTGCCTTAAAAGACATTCCCTACTTGCAAGTTGGGCCATATCATACCAACACAGTTGCGGGTCTTACTTTGGCTATGGATTTATTGCGGCGAAGAAAAAACAGCAACAAGCAAATTTTTATGATTACTGACGGTAAACCAAGCTGCCTCAAGAATTCAGATGGGAGTTACTATAAAAATAGCATGGGACTAGACGATTATATAGTGGATAAGTGCTACAATATGGCACGGCAGGCACGAAAGCTTCACATTCCCATCACCACATTTATGATTGCGCAAGATTCTTATTTAAAAGAATTTGTACGCAATTTTACAGAAGCTAACAAAGGCAAGGCATTTTTTACAGGTTTAAAAGGATTGGGTGAAATGATTTTTGAAGACTATGAACAAAACAGAAAAAAAAGATTGAAATAAATGAAAAAGAGTAATACACTAGGTGCCTTAAAAAAAACAACTTACGCGCCTCTTTCCATTCAACAAGAACTGGCCCAAAACTTAAGAGCCCGTATGCAAAGTGGACAGCAAACTTTTGAAGGACTTTTGGGTTATGAAAATACGGTTATTCCCGACGTAGAACGAGCATTACTTTCGGGTCATAGTATCAATCTGCTCGGATTGAGAGGCCAAGCTAAAACAAGACTGGCGAGACAAATCACCTATCTACTAGATGAATGGGTGCCTGTGGTTAAGGGCTCTGAAATAAACGATGATCCCTTAGCACCTATAAGTAGTTTTGCTAAGGCACTTATTGCAGAAAAAGGTGACGATACCCCGATAACTTGGTTGCATCGCGACGATCGCTTTTTTGAAAAACTAGCCACACCAGACGTAAGCGTAGCCGATCTTATTGGTGACGTTGACCCAATTAAAGCCGCTAATCTTAAACTGTCGTATGCCGATGAGCGCGTAATTCATTTTGGTATGATTCCAAGAGCTCACAGGTGTATTTTTGTTTTAAATGAATTACCTGACTTACAGGCACGAATTCAAGTGGCACTTTTTTCCATTTTACAAGAAAAAGAAATTCAAATCCGTGGATTCAAACTTCGATTGCCAATTGAAACTCAGTTTGTCTTTACCGCCAACCCAGAAGATTATACCAACCGCGGGAGTATTGTAACCCCACTTAAAGACCGTATTGGATCTCAAATTTTAACGCATTACCCACACAATCTTGAGACAGCCAAGGCCATAACTCGGCAGGAGATCCAAACCAACAAGGCAGTTCAACAGGCCATTCACGTTCCGGAATTGGCGCGTGACATTCTGGAGCAGATTGGTTTTGAGGCAAGAAAAAGTGAATATGTTGATTCCAAAAGTGGTGTAAGTGCTCGGATGAGTATCACAGCTTTTGAGAACCTTATTAGTGCTGCAGAACGCCGCATGCTTTTGTCTGGCGAACAAATGACCTGCATTAGAATGTCTGACTTTTTAGGGATTATCCCTGCCATAAATGGAAAAGTAGAATTAGTCTATGAGGGCGAACAAGAAGGAGCTGAACAGATATCTTTTCATTTAATAAACCAAGCTGTAAAAACCTTATTTCCAACCTATTTTCCTGAAATAAAAAAGCTTGAGAAGCAAGATGAAGAAGGTCCTTATGACCAGTTGTTGGGTTGGTTTTATGGGGATAACGAATTGTTTTTGGAAGATAGTCTTCCTGACAATGTATACCACGATACCTTAAGGGGTGTCCCTAACCTGGAAAAACTAGTGGCAACCCACCAATCGGATTGTCTTGCTGAAGATCAATTTTTTATGATGGAGTTTTTGCTTTGGGGGCTTGAAGCAAACAAGAAGCTAAACAAATACAGAACCATGGAAGGCTTTCAATTTAAAGACGGCCTTGGAAATTTATTGGCGGGGCTTTAGGGATTGTTAATCAGGCATTGAAATTAAGTGCATTATCAATAAGCGCCAGGTGAGAATAGGCTTGGGGAAAATTTCCGAGTAGTCGTTTTGAGTTAAAGTCAATGTCCTCACTAAACAGCCCTAAGTGGTTGCTGTATCCTAGTAATTTGTCAAAAAGCGACTTGGCTTTATCTTCTTCACCAATTTTATACAAGCTGTTGATGAACCAAAATGTACAAACTGTAAATGATGAGCTTGGGAGGCCAAAATCGTCTTCATTTTTGTAGCGAAACAAAAGGCCTTCATGCATCAATTCTTTTTCAATGGCTTTCACTGTTTTGATATATTTGGGGTCTTTACCCTCAATAAAACCATAATATTCCATCAACAATACAGATGCGTCAAGGTGTTCAGATTGGTACGACTGGGTAAAGGCTTGTTTTTTTGTATTCCATGCATTTTCCATAATATCGTTGTGGATTTCTTCCCGCAACGACTTCCATTTAGACGCGGATTTACCCCCTTCAATGATATTTGAAATTTTAATTGCCCTATCAACTGCCACCCAGCACAATAACTTAGAAAAGGTAAAATGGCGGTCTTCGTGTCTAAACTCCCAAATTCCCTTATCTGCCAATCGCCAATTTTTACGGACCACCCATACTATAGATTTTACAATGGTCCACAGCTCTTCGTGCTTTTCATCATCTTGAGTGTAACTTTCAATTTGGTAATGAATCACGTCCATTAAAATTCCATAGATGTCGTTTTGTTTTTGGATATAAGCAGCATTACCAACTCGCACAGGTCTTGAACCTTGGTAACCATCAAGGTGCTCTAGCGTTTCTTCGGTCAGTGTTTTTTCTCCACTAATACCATACATGATTTGTAACTTTTCGTTTTTATCTGGAACTAAATCAATAATGTATCGTATAAAGTTTTTCACAATTTGAGTGTGGCCTAGCTTGGCAATAACCTTTATCACCATTGAAGCATCTCGAATCCAGCAGAAACGGTAGTCCCAATTGCGTACTTCTCCAATTGTTTCGGGTAACGAGGTAGTTGCAGCCGCCAATACCGCCCCCGTTTTTTCAAATGTGAGCAATTTCAGGGTCATTGCGCTACGTAATATTTCTTCATTATAGTGTTCAAATGAAGGCGTCTTATGACACCAATTTAACCAATAGACTTTAGTGCGTTCAAATTCAAATAGGATATGATTCAAGCTTGGAATCTGTATTTTTTCGTTATAAGAAACACTCATAAAGTGATCTTCAGTGAGCGTGAGTTCTGTTGCATTAAGAATTGCATTCTTGTCTAAATCAGTATATAAAAACAGGGTGTCGTAGTTTTTGTCGTCTACTACACTTACAAGAAAATGCTTTTTTACATAATTTTTTGTTTCACCAACGGCATATTCCAATTTCGGATCATAAATAACGCGGTATTTGGGCGCTCCTTTAAGATGTTTTAAAACACGTGTGATTTCTGGAGGCGCATAATATATATTGTTGTCTTTTTTGTAGCGCGGCATAAAATCAATGACTTCAAAAGCGTCATCACCGTTAGAAAAACGTGTGCAAAGTATACTTGTATTTTTAATATAAGACTGTGATATCACATAATTTTCATCACAGGAAATTTTGAATTGTCCACCTATATTATCGTCTAGAATTTTTCCAAAAACAGATGCAGAATCAAATTGTGGCAAACAACACCAATCTATTGAGGAATCTTCATTTATCAAGGCCGCAGATTTGCAATTTCCAATTATCCCTAAGTTTAGGCTATCGGAATGCATTGCACCATTTTTTTTTGACATACATTGTGGTTCTAAATGTTTAATTAAAAGTCGCTAATGGCCAAGAACATTATCGTTTCAAATCGACTTCCCATTAGAATATCTAAGGTAGAAAATTCTTTTAAATTTACCGCAACAAGCGGAGGATTAGCTACAGGAATGAAATCTGTACACGAACACGAGAATTCTTTGTGGATTGGATGGCCAGGAATTGGCATTGATGAAATAGATTCTGGAGCATGGGCTCCTCTAGCCAAAGGACTTGAAGAAAACAACTATGCCCCCGTGCTTTTGGTCAAAGAAGAGGTGGAAAATTTCTATTATGGACTTGCCAATAAATGCCTTTGGCCATTGTTTCATTATTTTATTGAGATTTCAACTTTCAGCGAGTCGCATTGGGAAACTTATGTGGAGGTAAACAAAAAATTCAGTCAAACAGTAATTGAGAAAATAGCGCCTGGAGATACGGTTTGGATACACGACTATCAATTGTTGTTGTGTCCAAAAATGATAAAAGATGCACGACCAGATGTAAACATTGGTTTTTTTCTTCACATTCCTTTTCCATCATTCGAAATTTTTAGAACATTCCCCTGCCGAGAAGCCCTATTGGAGGGGCTACTTGGTGCTGACTTGATAGGCTTCCATACCTATGACTACGAACGCCATTTTTTGAGTTCTGTGAAACGAATCCTTCGTAAGGAAGTGCAATTCAATAGAGTAATCAATGGGCTACGCGAAGTAGTGGTAGACACTTTCCCAATGGGAATAGATTATGATAAATTTTATACTAAAGCCAAAGAACACTTAGCTCAAAAAGAAACGGAGAAATCTGAATTAAAAAAACAATTAGAGCTTCATAAAAAAGGTGCTGAATCTGGCAAATTGATACTATCTATTGATCGCCTCGACTACACCAAAGGAGTAGTAAATCGCATTAAGGCTTTTGATCTTTTCCTGACCAAATACCCTGAATACTTGGAGAAGGTTCGCCTGCTGATGCTCACCGTTCCTTCTCGATCAGATGTGCCTGAATATGCAAAATTAAAGAAAGAAACCGACGAGCTGGTGGGAAGAATTAATGGCAAATATGCAACGGTCAATTGGACCCCAGTTTGGTACTATTACCGCGCCATGAGTTTTGATGATTTAATTGACTTATATATGACATCAGACATCGCAATGATAACCCCTGTTCGGGATGGTATGAATCTAGTTGCTAAAGAATTCATTGCTACTCGAGTTTCGGGAGATGGTGTCTTAATTTTGAGTGAAATGGCAGGTGCTTCCAAAGAATTATTCGAGGCTATTCTTATCAATCCTTTTGATAAAAATGCCATGGCAGATGCGCTTCTCAAAGCCATTACCATGCCAATTGAGGAACAAAAGCAACGCAACTTTGGTATGCAAAAACGGTTAAGTCGCTATACAGTGGAATATTGGGCAAAAGATTTTATGAAAGCACTTCAATTTAAAGCCGAAACTAAAGAAGAAATACACATCCCAAAAATTCAAAATGGCCTTAAGCAGCAGTTGATAAAAGTCTTTAAAAAGGCAAACAAAAAGATTATTTTTTTGGATTATGACGGCACTTTAGTTGTCTTTAATGAAAAACCAGATTTAGCAATTCCAGACGCTAATTTGTTACAATTGATAGATGCCTTATGCGCCCTTCCTAATACGGATGTTGCCATAGTAAGCGGCAGAGACCAAGCCTTTTTGGATAAGTGGTTTGCAAGCCTTCCTGTCACACTAGTAGCAGAGCACGGACACTACATTAAAAAAAGCGGTGCAGGTTGGAAGGGGACCGTTATTGGCAAAAAGGATTGGATGGCAGATGTGATGCCTATTTTTGAAACTTTTACAGATAGAACACCGGGGACCTTTATTGAAGAAAAACAAAATAGTTTGGTTTGGCACTACAGAAAAACGGATCCTGAATTGGCTTCAGGCAGGGTAGTAGAAATCAAAACTGTTTTATCTAGCCTAATATCAGACGAGTTGACAATATTGGATATGGACAAAGCTCTTGAAGTAGTTGATCGCCAAGTTAATAAAGGAAGTGCCGTATTTGAAATCAATAATCAAAATACATATGATTTTATACTTTGCATTGGAGATGATGTTACAGATGAAAATATGTTTGTTAGTCTGCCTGATCACGCACATACCATTAAAGTGGGGCGCAAACCTACTTCTGCAAAATATTACATAGAAAACGTTACCCAAGTGAAAAAACTATTGTCAAGTATTGTTTCATGAATGAAATGAATCAGAGTCAGCTCCTACTAAAGAATATTAAAGCAGCATTTCGGGGAATTATAGAAGCGCCCGCAAATGCTACTCCGCAAAAAATAAGAGAACTAAGTGCCCAACAGTTTCAGTCCATTTTCAAGGATTTAAAAGTTCAAATAAAAGGATCTGAACATTTGCCCTATGAACAAGGCAGCATTTTTATATACAATCACTTAAACAATCACCCCAGCCTAATGGCTGCAGACAACTTTCAAATCACTTTAGATAGCCATTACATAAGTAGCCTGATTTATAAATATTATAAAGACCCAGGGTTGCGTGTGGCACGGCATTCACTACCAAATGAGTCAAATCACAAGGCCTATTATGACCGCTTTGATTATATAAGGGTTTATTCTAAAAACTTTACTCCTAATTATTTGAGCAAAAAAGAAATCAAAAAAGAGAACAAAAAATTTTATGAGTTAGCTACCAAAGCTTTGGAAAACAATACCAGTTTGGTTTTCAGTCCAGAGGGGTTTTCTTATAAAACAGAAGTATCACCTGGACCATTTAGCAAGGGTGTTTTTAAGTTGGCCTGTAACATGAAAAAACAAACCAAAATAGTACCATTGGTTATGGTAGATTTTGACAAACTACCCCATAAGGCAACATATAAATGTCAGATTATGCCTGCTTTCACCATGTCAGATTTTGGCATTTATGATCCCGATGACCCAAGACTCACTGAAGTAGTTGAAAAAATTAACAAAAAGTACAAAAATTGGGTTCAAAAACTTCGAGTAGAAGAAAAACATTTTGAACGCGAAATAGCCGTACTAAAAAGAAAGGTCGAGCAACTAGAAAACCAAAAAGCGTTAACTGTTTTTTATGGCAGTTCAACCATTCGCCTATGGAAAAATATGGCACAAGATTTAGCTCCTTATCAAACCTTAAACCTTGGTTTTGGCGGTGCCTTTATCCATTCTTTGTCGCATTATTTTGAGCATTTGTTTGATGGAGTAGTACCAAAAAATATCATGTTGTATTTGGGCGGAAATGATTTGACTTTGGGCTTTGATGCCGATCAAATTATTGCTGACATCTCCTCTTTTGTACAGACTATTCACGAAAAATTCCCCAAGGCCAATATTTATAATATTGCCATTAAGCCGTCACTTGAACGCGAGAAAGAATTATCAAAAATAAAAATGATCAACGCAGGTGTTCAAGCACTTTCAGAAAAACTACCTTACCTAAATCAACTGGGATTGTACCAAAAGCTTGTGGATAGCAATCGAATTAGAAAAGACATGTTGTTACAAGACGGTCTGCACCTTAACGAAAAAGGATATAAGGTGTTAAAAGAACTCGTTTTATCTGCTTTAGAAAAGCAGGCAATAGACTTTTAAGCTGCGCTGTTTTGCTCTTTGATAAGGTTTAATGCAGAACCTGCTTTAAACCAATCAATCTGGGCTTCGTTGTAGGTGTGATTTGCCATAATGACATCTTTAGACCCATCGCTGTGAACAACCTCTATGGTGATTTGCTTTCCAGCTGCAAACTCAGCCAAGTCAACAAAGTTAAAGGTATCATCTTCTTGAATGAGGTCATAATCGGCCTCATTATCAAATGTAATTCCCAACATACCCTGTTTTTTAAGATTGGTTTCGTGTATGCGGGCAAACGACTTTACCAAAACTACCTTAACACCTAAGTGTCTTGGTTCCATGGCTGCGTGCTCACGTGATGAGCCTTCGCCATAGTTGTGGTCACCCACAACAACAGTTTCAATGCCGGCAGCTTTGTAGGCACGCTGAACATCTGGTACGCCGCCATATTCACCCGTTAGTTGATTTTTAACAAAATTGGTCTTTTGGTTGTAAGCATTTACTGCACCTATCAAGCAGTTGTTTGAAATATTATCTAGGTGTCCACGAAAACGTAGCCAAGGGCCCGCCATTGAAATATGGTCTGTGGTGCATTTGCCAAAAGCTTTGATGAGTAGTTTTGCTCCAGTCAAATTTTCACCATCCCATGGCGCAAAGGGCGTTAATAACTCTAAACGCTCAGAGTCCTTGCTTACTTCAACAACAACATCTGATCCATCAGCTACAGGAGCCAAGTATCCATTGTCTTCCACTTCAAAACCGCTAGGTGGAAGTTCGATTCCAGATGGCGCTTCAAGGCGCACTTCTTTACCATCTTCGTTGATAAGCACATCTGTCATCGGATTAAAATCTAATCTGCCTGAAATGGCAACAGCAGCTACTATTTCAGGAGAGGCAACAAATGCATGGGTGTTTGGATTACCGTCTGCTCGCTTTGAGAAGTTTCTGTTAAAAGAGTGAATAATGGAATTTTTTTCTTGTTTGTCCGCACCGGCTCTAGCCCATTGCCCAATACAGGGACCACAGGCATTAGTGAAGATTGTAGCATCCAAATCTTCAAAGATTTCAAGTAAACCGTCTCTTTCTGCCGTATAGCGCACTTGTTCTGAGCCGGGATTGATACCAAAAGTAGCCTTTGTTACTAATTTTTTGTCAACCGCTTGTTTGGCTATGGAAGCTGCACGTGATAAATCTTCATATGAGGAATTGGTACAAGACCCAATAAGCCCCCATTCTACTTCCACGGGCCATTCATTGCTGGTTGCTTTTTCACCCATCTCAGAAACTGGAGTAGCTAAGTCTGGCGTAAAAGGACCGTTGATGTGTGGCATTAGCGTATTTAAATCAATTTCAATGACCTGGTCAAAATACTTTTCTGGGTTTAGATATACCTCTGGATCAGCGGTGAGGTGTTCTTTAACCTCATTTGCAGCATCTGCTACATCGTCTCTGTCTGTAGCACGCAAGTAGCGTTCCATTGAGGCATCATAACCAAAAGTGGAGGTCGTTGCACCAACTTCGGCACCCATATTACAAATGGTTCCTTTTCCTGTACAAGACATGGATTCGGCACCATCTCCAAAATATTCGATTATAGCGCCAGTACCACCTTTTACAGTTAGTATACCAGCTACTTTTAGAATTACATCTTTTGGCGCTGTCCAACCGTTGAGCTTTCCAGTAAGCTTCACTCCGATAAGCTTGGGAAACTTCAACTCCCAGGGCATATCTGCCATAACGTCTACAGCATCTGCACCACCAACTCCAATGGCCAACATTCCCAACCCACCGGCGTTAACAGTGTGTGAATCTGTTCCAATCATCATACCACCCGGGAATGCATAGTTTTCCAAAACTACCTGATGGATTATTCCAGCGCCGGGCTTCCAAAACCCAATACCATATTTGTTGGATACCGATTGTAAGAAATTAAAAACCTCAGCAGAAGTACTGTTGGCAGACTTTAAGTCGGCAATGGCTCCGTCTTTAGCCTGAATGAGGTGGTCACAATGTACAGTAGTAGGCACAGCAACTTTGGGCTTACCTGCTTGCATAAACTGTAAAAGGGCCATTTGTGCGGTCGCATCTTGGCATGCGATTCGGTCAGGTGCAAAATCAACATAATCAACACCTCTTTTGAAAACTTGGTTTGCTGCGCCTTCCCATAGATGAGAATACAATATTTTTTCAGAGGCAGTGAGCGGTTTTTTAGTTGCTTTTCTAGCCGCTTCTACGCGCGCCGCCAAACGAGCGTAGGTAGCTTTAATCATTGCGATATCAAATGCCATTGTGGTACAGATTTAAAGTTGACGTAAAAATATAAAATTAACTTATTACTTCTTGATTGGACAGCATGAATTTTGTAAGGGCCCTCAAATGAGCCATGTTAGCTATGAAACGAAAAGGATTGATTGTCCAAAAAAGTACAAATAGCAGTAAAAACACACAAAGCGATTTTTTGTTGCTTAATGCTTTGCGAAGCTGTATTTTAGCTTATTGCAAGCTAATATGAATAAATGATTTTATGAAAAAAGCAATAATTGTTAGTGGCTATTTTAACCCCATACACAAAGGTCATTTAGCATATTTTCACAACGCAAAAAAACACGGCGATACCTTATTTGTGATTGTGAATTCAGACCATCAACGTGCTTTAAAGGGATCTAAAGAATTTCAAGACGAAAAAGAACGGATGATTATTGTTTCAAATTTTGGCGTTGTCGATAAAGTTATATTATCTGTAGATCAAGACCGAACTGTTTGTAAAACACTAACTAAAATATACGCTGACTTTGGGAATGAATATCATCTGGCTTTTGCTAATGGGGGAGATCAAAACAACGACACCATTCCAGAACGTCCTGTTTGCAAAAGGCTGGGTATTGAACTTATTGATGGGCTCGGCGACAAAATCCAATCCTCCTCTTGGCTGCTCAAGAAGTAACAAATAACCCCCGCAACGCGAGGGTTATCTAAAGGTTAGTTTTGCCAAATATTAAGTTAAACTAGAAATTATAACAAGTCTATTGTTTTTTCAAAATCCTTGTTTTTATAATTTAAGTTAACGACACATTTATCTACTTCTTCACTTAACAAAAACACCGTTTCGTTTAATTGTTCTGGGGTGTATTTTTCTTTGTGTAAAATATCACCATATAAAGACTGAATTATAACATCAATGGGTATTGTCTTTTCCAACACCTTGATTTTAAATTTGTTGTCTTTGGTTTGATAAATGGGCTTGCTAACTATTCGCCTATCAATGACGCTAATGTTTGCCTCTTCTACATATATCAGAATTTCTTCGCTTTTAAATTCAGCATCTAATGTTAAAATATATGCGCCCTGTTTAAAGTCTTTGAAATTTACAATAAGTCCGCTTTCGGTAGTTTTAAAATCAAAATCCATTTCTAACATTTCACCCAACTTTGTTAGTTGAAAAACGAGAGATGAGTCTGTGGTTTCAAAAATGACTTCCAATGCTTTGCCGTTTTTAGATAAAACGACATCTGAATTGTCAAAGCGCTCGTAACTTTCTTTTGAAAAGCCTTTTAAAGCTGCACAAAGGAATAATATTAATAGTGTTTTTTTCATAGCATAAATATTTAAATTAATTTTTATTCAAAATTATGCCTACAAACAACTATTTTTGTTGTGTAAATTAACCATCAACTATATTATATTAACCTTTTATTTTACTTAATCTTACACAAATGTTAATTAATGCTAAATTGAATATTAAAAAATAAATAAAACAAAAATTATGTTGAATCTGAATTATCAAAATATCAATTCAGATGTAAGTCAATCTTTTAAGTTCAAGGTATTCAATCATGAACACCCCAATAGCAACGATTCAAACTGGCATTATCACCCAGAAATAGAGCTTGTCTATATTGATAAAGGCAGTGGGAAAAAGGGTATTGGAACTCACCTTTCCAATTACACTAATGGTGATTTAATTATGGTTGGTTCCAACCTACATCATATGGGTTTCACGGGAAGTTTCGAAGATGGTAAGACAGAGGTTGTAGTTCAGTTTTTGCCTGACTTTATGGGTACTGCTTTTTCAAAAGCGACTGAATTTCAATCAATTTTAAAGCTTTTTGAAAACGCCAAATGCGGCTTATCTTTTCCAGATCCGATCAAAACACGTGTTGGTGAGGCGCTTCTCGGCTTACAATATGAAACCAATTTTCAAAGGATTTTGACATTGTTAGGTGCTTTAAAGCTTTTATCTGCACAGGCACCTATTTTTTTAAATAGTTCAAACTTGGAAGAATTAAACAATAACGACCAGCTTAAGCGTCTTTTTAATTTTGTTAAGTACAACTTCCAGTCCGATCTTAACCTAAAATTAGCAGCTGATAAGGTCAATATGACCATTCCTGCGTTTTGTCGTTATTTCAAAAAAAATACTGGCAAAACCTTTACTCAGTTTGTAAATGAATATCGCGTGAACCACGCTGCTAAATTATTGATAGAAACAAATCTAGACATTCAGTCAATATGTTATGAATGCGGGTTTAATAATTTTTCAAACTTTAGCAGGTTTTTCAAATTACACCGCAAGCAGACACCTAAGAATTTCAGAAATAGTATGATCAAAAGCCTTATGGAATAGCCTACAAGACTTTAAAAGGCACTGCTGCTCTTGTATATTCCCAACCCAAATGCAGCTTCGGCGCATCACCCCCAGAAAAAACCATTGAAAAGGCTTCTAAATTATCTTCAACCGCTGTGGTTGAAACTTCAAAACGCAATAGATCTTTCTTTTTATCATAAGCATATGCACCCCAAAGATTTTTAGCCTTGTTGATAACAAATGTCATTTTTTCAGATTCAAAAATGGTAAAAATAGCGTAAGTACCTTCTGGAATTTCAACACCACCTATTTCAATAGGCTTAAATACGCGAATTTCTGTGGCCTCGTTAGCACCCGTTCGCCAAATTTTCCCAAACGGGACAATGTCTTTAAAGGCCCTGCCTTTGAGTTGTGGTCTGCTATATGTAATTGAAACAATTTTGTCTGAAATGCGGTGGCTCGCTGGAAAAGTTGCCTTGTCCATGGGGCTTTTATCAAGTCCCCTAAAATTTTGTGCTTGAACGAAGCTTATGGTTAAAAGTAGTATGACAACTATTGAATTTTTCATTCTTCAGGTATTTTAATGATTAATTAAGATAGTGGTTTAGCATGAAACATAACCACAAAAAAGCCCCCAATTATAAAAACCAATCTTTTTAAGCATGGTTAGGCGCTTACGTTATTACTTAATGTATTCCTCTACCACATATGCCGTAAGGGCAAATAATACACAAATGGCAATGCTTCCCCAAAAAATACCTCCTACTCCCATAGTTTAAATTTTATAATAATTACTGTTTTTAATGAGTGCTGTTTTTGGTATCAAGCGTTCTTAATAATTAAAACTTCACCCGTTTTGAATGCGACCATTAAATATATAAATATAAATGATATCATTTATTTAAGGACAAACTCCTTTAGTGAAAGAGGTTACGCCCTCGTAGAACGTTGCCGTGCAAGTGTTGCTGTAGGTTTGCCCATCGCATCCACATACAGGATCATATTCTTTGGTGCAAGCGATTTCTTTAAGCAAGTTATTTGTGTCAATACAGTCGCTGTGTGCTGATCCCCTAACAAAGTAATATGAAACTTCATCGTCAGCAATTTCTGGCACATCAATATAGTGAAGCTCGAGTTCATCATTTGAAATTGTAAAAAGATATTGCCTTTGGTTCGATAGAATAGTTAGGGTATCTTGGCGTATAAGATAGGACTCAGTTTTGTTGATTGGCGAAATACCAACAGACTTACTCGCCTCTCCCTTGCTTATCAAAATGCGGTTTTCTAAAAACCACAGTTGATTAGAGTCAATATCATAATTTTCAAAATTGCAAAAACAAACTGCCTTTTGAAGTATCCATTGACCTTCAAGCTCAAACTCTTCGCTTAGGGCTGACTTTTCACAATTAAGTATAAGCAACATAAAACCAATAACGATATATTTCATTTGATAAGGATTAATTATAAGATTATAATAGCAAACGGTATGCCTAATTCTCAAAGCCCATTTCCCAACTGCCGTAAATCAGGTTGGGAATGAGGATAAATTTTTCGCCAAACAAAGCGCTAGTGTCTTTCAGCCGGTCTATTCTTATATCATTGGGTTGCTTGTAAAAGGACTCATCAAAATCAGAAAGATTATCGCCTATCAACAGCACTACATTATAGAGTGCTAACTGCTTTCTCCTAGCCTTTTTGTTACCATCTTTGTCTCTAAGCAGCATAGTGGTATCATCGTCAAAGGGGAAGCCAGCACTAATGAGATTGGCTTTTGTGGGCGCATAATTTTCTACCCTTCTATTGGACAGATAAATGACTTCAATGCCAAGGGAGTCTGCATAATTGTAGAATTCTAGCGCGCCAGGAATGGGTACTGCAGATTTTTTATTTACCCACTCCGCCCAGGTTTCTTGCGTAAAAGAAATGTTTTTGGCAATTAGCATTTCATTGTAAGGTTGGTTGCTCAGCACAGTTTCATCTATATCAGCAATAATAGCCAATGGTTTTTCACTTGTTGCGGCAAGCGCTTGATCCACTTTCATTTTGGCTACGTTATAGGCCTGTATGCAAAGCGCGTGGTACTCCGCCGCATTTTTCTGCCAATACATGGAATGGTCTTTTTGTGAATGTTTGGGCGAGCAGCCAAGTACAAATACCGTTATGAAAAGCAGTAAAAGATGTTTGTTCATGTGCTTCATCCTAAGACTTATCACGGTTGTAGTTATCATAAAAATACAGTGGCAAGGCTAATGAAAAGCCTACGATAAATAGCGAAATAAAGTACTTTAAGAACTGCTTTAGGCTGATGTACTTAATTTTTAATTTATAGATTATGAAAATTAAAAAAGTTGTGGCGGCTACCGTTAGGTCGGCATTTAAAATCTTCATGCCGTAGTTTAAGTTGATTTGTTCAAAGAATAGCGTTGTTGACCACTCACAATTGTTTGTTTCAATAAACTTATATATGTTGTAGTATGGCAACACGACACCAACTACACAAAGCAAAGCAAATACTTTTTTCATAATAATATTTAGTTGCCTCTGCCAACTTTTCTGACACCAGAAGATTTATGCTTATTATTTTTGTTCGATATTTTTTGCTTACCCCCTTTTTTTTCAGAGTGATTTTTATTTAAACTATTACCAAAAAACTTACTAGACATATTTTAAAGATTTTCTTTGTTTGGCACTAATTTAAAAAAAACAACACACTTATGTTTGGGGCACTTATGGTTTGGTTTTTTCCGTAGTCTCAAGATTAATCTTTTCATATTCAAATTAAAACCTAGCCCTCAGATGTTAGGTGGGTTTATTTGCTATTTCTATACAATTTATAATAAATTGTAATTGATGAAATAATTAATGGGCCTAATAATAAAATTGTGAAAATTATATCATCTCTATCCCCAAATCCATTTTCTATGAGCAGACTAATTTTCGCACCAATAGCAAACAAGCAAAGGGCAAAAACGAAGAATAATACCTTCCTGTTGATTTTAAACATATTATATTTTTTTGTATCTCCAAGGCTTTAACCTAAAATACAATAGAGGTCCAACAAATGGGACAAACCATATTATTAATATCCAATAAAATGGAATGTAATATTTTTTATAATTCTTGTAAAATAATTTTATTAATGCGTATAAGCTAAATGCAAAAGCTATAATTCCAGTAAAAATCAAATAATCATTCATTTTTTAGAGATGAAACTCCCTTACCGATGGGGCATATGCTAGCTCTTTTTTACAAATTGTAGCACAACCATCTTCTTCTTCGAGACATTTGGCCATTAGCTTACCACACGAATATTTGCCTCCACAATCTTCAGACCAAGTTTCCTCACCATCTTTTTCACAAACAACAGTATATGAATCATCCATAGCCAATGCTCTAATTGTTTTTTCAGACTTCAAAACAAAGTAATCAAGTTCAGATTCTCTTTCCTCGGAACTTATATACTCCATTGTTTTGTTTTGAGAGTCCCATTCGTAGGTTATATAAATTACATTATCCTCACTAGACGTGCTTAATTGCATACTGGATACCTTAGTAAAGAAATCATCTATGCCCATGGCTTGATTTTCTAGAGTGGTCAATTCATCTTGCGCATTGTTAGAACAAGCTGCTGCAACACACAAAATAAGAACGGTCATTTTATAAGATATAAACTTCATAATTGATAAGTTTTGGGTTACTAAATATTATGTTAACCCATCAATCACAAAAACAGACAAAACGATAAATACTTTGGCTTGGTTGACTAGTAGT